>Ga0255754_10000041_pt1 | contig 94884 bp, 70 predicted proteins | sample 101ome_22_FD_179954 | JGI IMG/M metagenome (GOLD analysis project Ga0255754, IMG submission 179954) | Coastal salt marsh microbial communities from the Groves Creek Marsh, Skidaway Island, Georgia - 101412BT metaG (version 2) | ecosystem: Environmental > Aquatic > Marine > Intertidal zone >... | reverse complement strand
GTCAATTTTATCCTCACTGAGGTCTCTGAGTTCTAAGGAGAGTTCTACTCGACCAGGCACCACATTTGGAGCTCCTGGAAATGCTTGAATTCTTCCAACGGTTCCCACCTGTGTTCCTGGATGTGATGTCACTACTTCATTGACCATTTGAGTAAACTTTGCTGCTGCTAATAGGGCATCAAAACGTTTGTTCATTGGGGTTGTTCCTCCGTGATTGGCAACTCCCTTAACAGTGACATCCCACCATCGAAGTCCCACAATTCCTTGAACTACTCCAATATCTAAACCTTTTTCTTCGAGTATTCCTCCCTGTTCAATATGCAATTCTAAGAAAGCGTGAAGACTTTCGTGTTCTCGTGCGATAGAAAGTACTTTTGATGCATCTCCACCTAATCGTTCAATTCCTTCTGCATTGGAATAGCCTGATTTGGTCATGACCTCTAAAGAGGCAGGAGTCAATGCACCTGCCAGTGCTCTAGACCCAAATACGCCACTCTCTTCATTTGAAAAGATGAGGAGTTGCAAGGGGTGTTTTGTAATATAATTTTTTTCGACTAAAGTTTCGATCACCTCAATCGCACCAAGGGATCCAACTTGTCCATCGTAATGTCCTCCATTGGGAACACAGTCAATATGAGAACCAAAGGCGATGGGCTTGAGTTTGTTGTTTTTTCCTTTGCGATCAGCGATTAAATTTCCAGCAGCATCTCGATGAACTTGCATTCCAAGTCCTTCCAATTTGTCTTGTAGCATTTGAAGTGCCTCAACATTGTAATCACTGAATGCAATACGATCATTACCCAGGGTTTCTGAATTGTGACCATAGGATTTAAGAGTCTTCCAACTCTCTTCAAGACGATCTTGATCAATGTTGATTGTTTGAGCTAAACTCAATTGAATCGTCAAACTTAGAAGTATAAAAAAAAGTGATCTCATAAGTATTTGTTTGGTTATTGTTAAAGGTAACAATAAATCAGAACTCCTTTGAGACCACTTATTATTTAAAATGGGAACTTATTCCAAAATCAAATCACTGTATCGGGCATTGATGTGAACAGATCGTTTGCTCGAATTAGACTTGTGATAACCTTTGATAATTTCTTGATTCCCCATTTGAGTTTTATCAACGGTCAACTCTTTTGTTGGAATCCAATTGGAGTGAATTCCTCTGTAGTACAAATCAAAAGAAGCTGTAGGCATGCTCAGTTTTGCCTCTGTGTTCTCTAATGTAAGTTCTATGGATTTGAACTGATTTCCGACCTCATTGATCTTCAGATGTCCAAAAGATCCATTGAGCCATGCATTTTCATTTATGGATCCAATAACAACATCACTTGTATTCGAATTCAATGAAAGACTCTTAACCAAATCTATTGTGCAGTCGTTTACAAAATTGAGCTTTAAAGTTCCTGCATCCCAATTTTCAACATTCATCTTTGACTGAGACACTTCTATTTGAGTATCATCTCCACTGATACGATCTGCTTTGAGATCCGTGTAATTTAAATGCGCTTGAATATCATTCGCTCCTTTTAGCTCAGTTGTTCCATAACGAACATCTAATTCTACTTGAGCGTATTTAGGTACTTTAATCACCAATGATTTGTCTTTAGAATTTACTGCAGTTCTATAGACCCAAGCTCGATCGCGTTCATTAACTCGTCTAACGACAATTTCTTCTCTTCGAGCTTCTCTTGCCTCTTCACGAGCTTTAGTTCGCTCTTTAATCTCATGCACTCTCTGATTGATGCGTTCGGTCAATTCTTTTTTACGGGCTTCTAGTCGAGCTCTTCGCTCTTCATTGGATTCCTCATTGTTAACCAATTCTGATAGTTCCTTCGCCAATGCTTCGAGTTGTGGTGCAAGATTTTCATTTATTTGTCTTCCTAATTCTGACATCTTTGGCTCAAAATCTTTTTCAAATTGAACTGCCCATTTCTCAATATCCTTGCCGTATTTTTCTCCCCAGGCTTCCATCTTCTCTCCAAATTCTTTTCCAAATTTCTCTCCCCAAGCTTCCATTCGTTCTTCAAATTCAGGTCCAAATTCAGTTTCCATACGAGCACCAAACTCTTCACCCCAAGCTTCCATTTTGGTTTCAATAGTCTCCATCCAATTTTTGAGTTTCTTTAACCACTCATCAACCTCACTTTGAGTTACTTTGGTTCCGTATTTTTTGTTGAGTTTTGCCAAATAAGACTTTTTGTCCTTATTGTATTGAACTTGATCAAAATCTACTCCAACCACCTTTGAATTGTTCATTTTGATGGTTCCTACGTGTTCATCACCATCAATTTTAACAGAGATATCATCGTCGTCATTAAAAGGCCAAGTAGGCATCTTATCCAGCTTTGGAATCTTAGGAATATTTATGTGAATATCTGCTATCGAAGGAGGTAATGGGGGAAGTTCTGGAATCTCTACAAGTTCCGGAACAGGAGGAGCCGGTGGAATTGGACTCACTGGTGGAACTTCAACATCAGGGGTGATAATTTCGTATTCCTTTCCATCTTCTTTCCACACAAAATTATTAAGACGCTCTCCTTTCCACTGTGAGGCTCCCGCTGTTACAATAACTACTTCTTTATCGCCTTTTGTTTGTACTCCCCATGCTTGAAGCATTTCTTTCTTTTGCTCGTCAGAATAATCTCCAACGATTAAAGCTTGTACCTCTACGTAATTTTGATCCCAATATTCAATTTGAACATTAGAAGAAGAAGCCGATACGAGCACCTTTCCATCTTTGTTTAACTCAAACTTATTGGTTATTTGTTGTGCACTAACTAAAATAGGAAGCAACATTAACAAACTCGACACTGCGAACTTATAGTGATCTTGTATTGTTTTCATTTTCTGTCTTTTTTAAATCGTTTAATCGTCCTTTTAATTGAATAAGGAGCCTCATTCTCATTTCTAAATTTTGAATCATCGCATTGATCAACTCTTCTGATGGACCTTTTTGATTGAGCTCATCGGTAAGAACTTTATAATTCTCATCTAAGAGATTCATCCTATCTTCAGTTGCATTTACCAATTCCTCATTAGAAGTGTTCGCTTTTAAAGAGGCCCATTGTAATTGAACTCCTTTGGTATAAAAGTTTTCAACTTTTTCTAATTCTGGAGAAAGGGATCCCAAAGAGATGTACTGCTCCTTTACTTGTTTTCCCTCTTCGGTCTTCATAGGCTTTATCACAAGTGATAAAAGCACTAATACGACTGCCGCTGAACTCCAGTAAAAAAGTTTCATCGATTTTCTTTTCTTAGGAAACTCCTTTTTTAATCGCTGCTCAAATTCCTCTAGATGTCCTTGTGGCATTTTTAGGTTTTGTTGTTGAGCCTCTTGGTAAACTTGTCTAAGATCTCGTTCCATTGGATTGTTGTTCTAATGCGTTTTTGACTCTTTGTTTCGCTCGGTGCAGATAGGTTCTAGATGCGGTGTGGGTAATTCCTAAAATTTCTGAAATTTCAAGGTGATCATAACCTTCCAACAAAAACAATCTAAGTACACTGAGGTAAGGTTCATTTAGACGATCGATAGCTTCGATGATTTGTTCTGGACTGCAGCTAGTGGACACATTCCACTGCTCTTCTTCTTCGATAGCGAGTACCGCTATATCTTCGTCGAGTCGCTCAAAAGAATGTTTTTTTAAAGCATCTAAGCACTGATTAATAACAATCTTTTTAAGCCATGCTCCAAAACTAACCTCTTCCCTGTACTGTTCTAGTGATTTAAAGGCCTTGATAAATCCTTCTTGAACAGCGTCATTAGCACTATCTTCATCTCTTAGATAAGCATGAGCTACTACATACATTCCATCAGCATACTTTTTATACAAAGTGAGCTGAGCTTTTGGATTGTGTGCCTTACACTGGTTGATAAGAAGTGTTTCCGACATAGGGTCTTGCTAATTCAATCTTCTACACAAAAGACGATTGCCAAAACCTTCTGTTGCAGAAATTTAAATCAATTTAGTAGAAATTATTTTAACAGGGCAGGCTTCTTGAGCTTTCACACAGTCTTCAAAGATGTGATTCTCTGCTGATTTCAGGGTGTGAAAGCCTTTTTTGTCTGTAGAATTTAAAAGGACACTCTTACCGTCCTTTTTGGACATACGAAATTGTCCAGGAGCCATTTCAACACAGTAGTTGCACCCGATACATTTTTTTCTTTGTAGCGTAATTACGACCATTAAGCTGGTACGTATTTGTAAAGTTTGTCAGAAGCGCGAACTCTAAAGTCAAGTTTAATTGTTACCTCATCTCCTTTTTTAGCGGAATCTGAAGGTTTGTCATTAACCATCATTTCAGTAAGGTCAAACTCTTTTACTCCTGTACTAGGTCCTGTGATCAGCAGCTGGTCTCCGATATTGATATCGAAGGCTTCCATTTTAAATTGAGCTACATTGGCTTTTGGGAAGTAGTGTACTCCTTTTCCTACGTAAAGTTTCTTTTGAGTTGCAGCAGATCCAGAAATATCACTCCATTCTCCGAGCTTTTGTCCTAAGTAATATCCCGACCAGAATCCTCTGTTGTATACCTTTTTGAGTTCTTCCATCCATCCTGCTACCTTTTCTTGATTAAAAGTACCAGCATCAATTGCATCAATAGCTTCTCTATAAGAGCGAATTACTTTTGCTACATATTCTGGTGCTCTACCTCTACCTTCGATTTTAAGAACTTTGATTCCAGCATCAGCTACTTGATCTAAGAAATCCAAAGTACATAGATCCTTTGGAGACATCATATACTCATTGTCGAGTTCGATTTCAAAACCGGTTTCTTGTTCGATAACCGTGTATTTCTTTCTGCAGTTTTGCTTGCAAGCACCTCTGTTTGCAGAAGAGTTTTTGGAGTGTAATGACAAATAACACTTACCTGAGACTGCCATACAAAGCGCTCCGTGACCAAAGATTTCTATTTCAATGAGCCTTCCTGATGGTCCTTTGATCTCTTCTTTTTTAATCTGCTCAACAATCTTCTTCACCTGATTTAACGAAAGTTCTCTAGAGAGTACCATCGTATCGGCAAACATGGCATAGAATTTTACTGTTTCAATATTGGTAATATTGATCTGAGTAGAGATATGCACTTCCATGTCGATTTGACGAGCGTAAGCAATTACCGCTTGATCCATTGCGATTACTGCAGTAATCCCTGCTTTTTTAGCTGCGTCGAGAAGTGTTTTAATAATCGATAAATCGTGATCGTAAATGATGGTATTCAATGTCAAATAGGTTCTGACATTCTTTTCTTTACATCGTCTAGAAATTTCTTCTAAATCATCGAGAGTAAAATTAATACTTGCTCTAGCACGCATATTGAGTTGCTCTACTCCAAAGTACACAGAGTCAGCACCGTTATCTAAAGCAGCTTGCAGCGATTCGAAATTCCCCGCTGGAGCCATTAATTCTATTGAACCACTTGATGTCATCGATTAATTTTTTTTGCAAATATACCATTTTAAATGGGATAAATTAATGATTAAATAAGCCTTAATAAAAATATATATCGTAATATTGCGATTATTATGGGAACAACAAAAACAACAGATTATATTGAGGAGCATCTCCAATTAGCTGACTGGATGAAAGCCTTGGCTCATCCAGCTCGAATAGCAATTGTGAGTTATTTGTCAAAGAGAAATAGCTGTGTTTGTGGAGAATTGGTTGACTTTTTACCTCTCTCACAAGCAACTGTTTCACAACATCTCAAAGCCTTAAAAGAAGCTGGTATTATTCAAGGTGAAGTAGAGGGTACCAAGAGTTGTTATTGTTTGAACCCTGAAAAGTTAAATCACATTCAAAAAGTTATGGGTGACTATTTACAGTCACTTAGTACTGATCTAAACAATTGTTGCAGTAATGAATAAATCAGAGTTAACTACAGAAGACATTCAGTGTAAATCAGCTCAAGAGCGAAAAAAATTAAGCTTTTTAGACCGCTACTTAACCCTGTGGATCTTTTTAGCGATGGCAGTTGGAGTTGGACTAGGATATTTCTTACCTGAGAGTTCTGGTTTTATCAATTCTCTTTCAAGTGGAACAACCAATATTCCTATTGCGATAGGACTCATCCTTATGATGTACCCACCTTTTGCAAAAGTAGAGTACGAGAATATGAAAGAGGTGTTTAAGAACACAAAGGTTCTTTCGATTTCACTGCTCATCAATTGGATCATCGGTCCCATTTTGATGTTTGTGTTGGCGATTGTTTTTCTAAGAGACTATCCTGAATACATGATGGGACTCATCTTGATTGGATTGGCTCGTTGTATTGCCATGGTCATTGTTTGGAATGAACTCGCTGAAGGAAGCAGAGAATATGCTGCCGGTTTAGTGGCCTTAAACAGCATCTTTCAAGTACTCCTCTATTCGGTTTACGCATATATTTTTATCACCGTTCTTCCTCCCTATTTTGGTCTAGAAGGAGTGACTGTTGATCTTTCAATGGGAGAAATCGCCAAAAGTGTGGGAATCTATCTGGGTATTCCTTTTGCTGCAGGATATTTTACAAGAAGAATATTCCTTAATGCAAAAGGAAAAGAATGGTATCAAGAACAGTTTGTTCCTAGAGTTTCAAAAATTACGTTAATAGCACTACTTGCAACCATCGTTTTAATGTTTAGTCTCAAAGGAGAAATCATCGTTGAACTTCCATTGGATGTTGTTCGAATTGCAATTCCACTACTGATCTATTTTGTAATCATGTTCTTTGTGAGTTTTCTAATTGCAAAGAAATTAGGAGCTGATTACAGCACCAATGCAGCAATCTCATTTACAGCAGCAGGTAACAATTTTGAATTAGCAATTGCAGTTGCTATAGGAGTATTTGGACTCAATTCTGGACAGGCTTTTACAGGAGTCATCGGTCCTCTAGTTGAAGTTCCTGCCTTAATCTTATTAGTACAAGCAGCCTTTTGGTTAAAAAAGAAATTATACAACTAATGAATACCCAATTGCAAAACAACATTCAGTCATTAGACAATACTGTAATTAGCGAGGAGCGAAAGGAAGTTTTGAATGATCTTATCGATTATATCAAAGAGAAGATTGAGCATCAAAAACCGATCAATTTAAACTTTATTTGCACCCATAATTCTAGAAGAAGTCAATTTTCTCAAGCATGGGCATTTGTACTTGGACATCATTATAAACTCCCTATAAACTCTTATTCTGGTGGTGTGGAAATCACTGCTTGTAATGAGCGAACTGTTGCTTCATTAAAACGTATGGGATTTGAAATTACGGAGCAAGCCAATGGAACTAATCCTATCTACACACTTCATCTAGAAGACGCTTCATTAGAGTTGTATTCCAAACTCTATGACGATTCGAAAAATCCACAGAGTGATTTTGCTGCAATCATGACCTGTTCTTCTGCCGATGAAGGTTGTCCTTTTATTCCAGGGGCAGAAAAAAGACTTCCTATTCGATACGAAGATCCCAAAGCTTTTGACGATACGGATTTAGAATCTAAAATGTATGACGAGCGCTCTTTGAACATCGCCTCTGAACTCAATTATGTGTTTGCGAAGGCTCTAGAGTAAGACTGTTTTTCATTCTCAGTTTTTTGTATCTTGGATAGCAACAAAATGAGAACCCCTTATGAAAAACCTCTTTTTAGGCTGTCTTTTGATTGGATTCATCAGCTGTCAATCGTCTTCAACTGAACCTTTAAGCGTACAAGGACTACATGATTCTGTAGAGATCTATAGAGATTCCTATGGAATTAATCACATCTATGCCAACAATCAACACGATTTGTTTTTTGCTCAAGGCTATGCGGCAGCAAAAGATCGACTCTTTCAATTTGAAATATGGAGGAGACAGGCTACTGGAACTAGTGCTGAACTTTTAGGAGAACGACAATTAAAAAGAGATATCGGGACTCGACTCTTTAAATACAGAGGAGATTTAGAAGAAGAGTTTAATTATTATCACGAAGATGGTTCTCAAATTATCAATGCCTATACTGATGGTGTGAATGCTTATATCGAAGAAGCTTTAAAGGATCCTGAATCACTTCCTCTCGAATTTAAAGCCTTGGGAATGTCGCCTGAGAAATGGACTCCTGAGGTAGTTATTTCAAGACACCAAGGATTACTGGGAAACATCAATGATGAATTAGCTGTAGGAAGAGCTGTTGCAACTATTGGAGAAGAAAAGGTTAAGGAGTTGATGTGGTTTCATCCAAAAGAACCCATACTATCACTAGATAAAAGTATCACCAAAGAACTCTTAGATCAGGATATTTTGGAACTCTATAACGCCTATAGAAGGTCCTTAGATTTTAAAGCTGAAGATTTAGTACTTAAGTATCGATCAAAAGAAAACTTAGCAATACTTCAACCATATCAAACTGCTTATAACGACAGTTTATCACTTGGATCTAATAACTGGGTCATCAAGGGAGAAAAAACTGAAAGTGGACTGCCAATTATGGCTAATGATCCACATCGTACCATCGCCGTACCATCGCTTCGATATATGGTTCATTTAGTAGCCCCAGGATGGGATGTGATTGGCGGTGGAGAACCTGAAATTCCAGGCATATCGATTGGACACAATCAATACGGAGCTTGGGGTCTAACCGTTTTTAGAACCGATGGAGAAGACCTGATGGTTTACGACATCAATCCAAAAAATACAAATCAATATCGCTATAAGGGAGAATGGTTAGAAATGAAAACCATTAAAGAGACCATTCCTGTTAAAGGGCAAGATGCTGTTGAGATAGACTTACAATATACCAAACACGGTCCTGTTGTTTTTAAAGACACCCTCAGAAACAAAGCCTTTGCAGTTAGAACCGCCTGGTCAGAACCTGGAGGAGCGCCTTATTTAGCATCGCTTCGAATGGATCAGGCAAAGGATTGGGAATCCTTTAGAAAGGCCTGCGAGTACTCACATATTCCAGGAGAGAATATGATTTGGGCAGGAACTGACGGTACTATAGGATGGCAAGCCGTTGGTATTGCACCAATTCGAGCAAACTTTTCTGGAATGGTTCCCGTTCCTGGAGATGGTTCCTATGAATGGGAAGGATATTTACCAATAAAAGAAAAACCTCATTCGGTGAATCCTCAAATTGGATTTATCGCTACTGCCAATCAAAATGTCACTACAGAGGAGTACAACCATTGGGATGCTATTGGCTTTTCTTGGGCTGATTCGTTTAGAGGGGAACGCATCGAAGAAGTATTAACTTCAAAAGAATCATTCTCACTTGAAGAAATGAAATCCCTTCAAGTTGACGAGCTCTCTGTTCCTGCTCGAAAACTAGTTCCTTATTTAAATAACTTATCTTTAGACACCTATGAGGAGGACAAAAATCGATTGCTCAATTGGGACTTCGTTCTCAATACTTCATCAATCGAAGCTTCTATCTATGTTTTTTGGGAACGTGCCCTATCAGAAAATGCTGCAGATCGTTTTATTCCAACTGAAGTTCGATCTTCTATTCGAAGTATTCAATTGGAAAAACTCATTGGGTGGATCGAAAATGTCGAGCAATTTGAATCTGCATTAGATCGTGATCAATTCTTAGCTGATGCTTTTATAGCTGCAGTTAAAAAACTTGAAGAACAATTAGGTGCCGATCGATCAAACTGGGCTTATGGTCAAGCAGCATTAAAACACTCCAAAATGACACATCCATTGAGCAATGCTATTGATGAGTCCTATCGATCCTCTATAGATGTTGGCCCTCATAAAAGAGGCGGAAATGCCTATACCGTTGGATCAACGGGCAATAATTTAAATCAAAGTAGTGGTGCTTCATTTAAAGTCATCATTCCTGTCGGTGATTGGGAAAATGCCGTTGGAATGAATTCTCCAGGACAGTCTGGTGATCCACAGAGTCCCTATTACGACAATCTATTTAAACAATGGGCTGACAATCAATACTTCCCATTGTTATACGACAAAGCTAAAATAGTAGAATCAGCGGATTCAAAAGAAGTTTTAGTTCCTAAGAGCTGATAATTTAAGTAGCCTTAGAAATTTACAGTGATGATATTCCCTTCTAATGAGGCTCCAAATTGTTTGAGGTTGCCCATGATGGTATTGGAATTGCAATTGGCAACAGAGCCGGATCCTATCCCATAGGAGTTTCCGTGATTATTACATCGAAAGTTACTTCCATTAAAAGTCCATCGATTCGTCGTTCCCTGATGAGGGCAACAGTTGTCAAAGGCCAACACCGTAGTAGCATCTTTTCTTAAGATTAAAACTCCTTGAGGTAAATGATTGACAAAGGATCCTGAACTTTTTAATTCTGAAAAATTAGCATTGTCAATATTGACCATAAGAGTGTTTTCCGAATAGTAATAACCTGATTCACCTATTAAATCCGAAGGATCATCTCCTTTTGGATCTGGATCAGGCTCTTTAGTACACGAGACCAATAATGGCGAATTCATCATTGCCAATATTAAAACAGGACATGCCTTCCCTAAAAATTCTTTGCGTTTCATAAAGGTTAAATTTACTAATTAAATAATTTAAATATTCTTAAATTTAGACAGATTCAATTTTATGCCACAAAAATCACCCTATAGAACCATTGATTTAGTAGACCTCTTCTACAAGGAAAATGTCGATCTCAAATCAATCTTAAATTCCAGAAAAACCAAAGTTGTGGTGAGTTCTGGAATTTCTCCCTATAGTGGTGTTTGGGGAAAAGAACAAAAAAAGCATTTGTTGAATCGAACACTAATGGGTTATGCTTACAGGCATTATAAAGACCTTGATAATTTAAGTATGGACCAGGCCATCGATTTGATCTTTACTCCAGATGCAAAACCTGATCCTCCCGTTAACGATTACTTCAATGAAATTACCAGAGAAGAGGTGGAAAGTTCTGGTCACATTTATGTTCCTCCAGGAGAACCCTATGTTGAGGTTGGTGAACCAAGTGGATCACCCTGGCCCAGACATCAATCCTTATACGCGTGGATCTTTAAGCAAAATATTGAGCAAAAAACTTCCATTCACTGGAAAATGGTTTTCTTTTTACACAACTTACTAGCTACCGGTAGAGGAAGTGTAAAAATGCAGTTTCAACATATGGACATGCTCTTTGATTCTGTCTATAGGGGCTATAAAGAAACGATTAAGGCTCTGACACTCGATCCGATGATGTTGGATTACTTAAACCTGCAAGGGAGTCAAAAGGACAATCCCGATGAGAACTACGCTCGTGAACTTCAAGAATTATTCACTGTTGGCAAGGGACCCAACTCCAAGTTTACAGAAGAGGATGTTGTTGCCGCTGCTAGAGTTTTGGTAGGATGGCGTTTTTCTTGGGAAACTAAGAACAAGCATGGAAAAATTCAAACTTATTTCGAACCTTGGAATCACGACAAAGAAGACAAGCAATTTTCAGCATTTTACAACAACACACTCATTAAAGGGAAAACTGGAAATGATGGTGCTACAGAGCTCGACGAACTCTTAGATATGATTTTTAACACGGAAGAATGCGCCCTCTATCTATGTCGAAGACTCTATCAGTTTTTTGTTTATCCGGTTCTAAACGAAACGGTTGAAGCAAATGTGATCACACCCTTAGCCGAAATACTAAGAGCTAACAATTACGATTTGATGGCTCCCTTAAAAGTGCTTCTCAAAAGCGAGCATTTTTACGATACCTCATTTTACAATGCAATGATCAAAGCGCCTACTGAGTTTGTATTTGGATTGATGAAAGAATTTAGTTTTGATCTTAGAAATTATCAAAACGAAACAGATATTCCATCAAAAGTGACCGATGCTGCTACTGCAGATTACTACAAATACAGACCTATTGATTGGAACATCAACAACCAAGGATTGAATTATATGGAGCCTCCTTCAGTTTCTGGTTGGCCTGCTTATTATCAGGCTCCTGTTTACGATTTATTTTGGATTAACTCCTATACGATTTCACAACGGACTCAGTTTGGAAATTCGTTTGGAAGCTGGGGTTATGGCTTGGTCTCTGGAGACATTGAAGGCTGGGTTCAGCTGGTCATCAACCGAGCAGACTATCTTCTGACATTTGAAGATCCTGAAAATTTAGACAGTGTGATCGATGAGATTTCTGATCGATTATTAGGAGCTCCGATACAGGATAGAGCCAAGGCTCGCATCAAAAATCAAGTGCTTCAAGGAGCTAGTGAAAACTATTACGCTCAACTGGTAAGGACCTATATAAATACTCCTACTGAGGAGAATAAGAACACCTTATCGAACCGAATTGAAAATCTCTTTGGAGCCTTATTTCAATTAGGTGAAATACATTTATTCTAATGAAAAGAAGAACGTTCATACATCAATTGACTCATGCTGCAGCAATGCCTGCACTCTTTTCTAGTTTCGGAATAAATCCCCTCAACCTTTCTTCTTATTCACTGCTTTCAAATACCTTACAAGAGGGTAATATTCTAATCATCCTTTTGCTCAACGGTGGTAACGATGGACTCAATATGGTGATCCCTTTGAATATGAAATCCAATTTACACGCTGTTCGTCCACAAGTAGTGCTTCCGGATAACAAAATCTTGTCTTTGGGAACAAACGATTTAGGTCTACACCCCTCTATGTCTTTTTTTAAATCCCTTCACGATGAAAATAGGCTTAAAATTGTACACTCTGTAGGTTATCAAAATCCTAGTTATTCTCACTTTCGATCGATGGATATTTGGCAAACAGGATCAGAATCCAATCAATACCTGACAAGTGGTTGGATAGGTCGTTATTTAGAAAATAGACATCCTGAATTCCCAGAGGCTTATCCCTCTGATAGCTATCCACATCCCCTTGCTCTTGAAATGGGTTGGAATTCTTCCCTGCAATTTACAGGGAACAGATCCTTTACCAGTATCGTTTCTTCCAATCCCGATAACTTTTATGAAATCATCAATGAGTTTAACAATGAGTACCCTTCTACCAATGTAGGAGAAAAATTAAAGTACTTACAACTCATGGCAAAACAATCCAATTCTTATGGTGAGGTTTTAAAAGAGGCCTACAATAAAGGGGAGCTTTCAGGTATTGATTTTCCCAGATCCAATTTAGCAGATCAATTTAAAATCATTGCTAAACTAATTTCTGGTGGATTAAACACGCGTATTTACAAAGTCGAAATAGGAGGTTTTGATACCCATGGAAATCAGGTGGACACCAATGATCACTCCAAAGGAGAACACGCAAATCTGCTAGGCCAAATTAACGATGCTGTTCAAGCTTTTATGCAAGTGATGGATGCTCAAAAGAAAAGTGATCGAATTTTGGGAATGACCCTGACTGAATTTGGGAGAACTGTTCACTCCAATGGAACTAATGGAACTGATCACGGCACTGTTTCTCCAATGTTGTTTTTTGGAAATAAACTCGACACCAATGTACTAGGAACTAACCCAGTCATCCCAAGTAGCATTGAAGGTCAATTCGATTTAGAACGGCAATTTGATTACAGACAAATGTATCAAGCAGTGATCAACCAATGGCTAGGTGGCACTAGCACAACTAGTACTGATGTTCTTTATAAAGACTTTGAAAACGTTCAAATTATCGCAAAAGATTACGCTGATTTAGATGGAGATGGAGTCGGTGATATTTACGATTTGTGTAATGATACAGCAGCGGGAGCTCTAGTCGATTTCAATGGATGTGAAATCTTTACCTTGCCTGCAGACAATTACCAGATTCACACTAAATCCCTGAGTTGCATTAACTCCAACAACGGAGAGATGACCATAAGAGCAATCGACACAACTTATGAGTACACTATTGCTATCAGTGTGATCGATAAAATAGCCACCTTAAATCAAGAGAATGAATACAAAATCACCTTTAGTGATTTAGAGGTGGGAACCTATCATATCAGTATTACCATTCATGAAAAGCCAACTTACAATCAGATATTTGATATCAAAATTGTGGAGCCAGCTCCTCTTGAAGCTGCTGCGTTAGTTGATCTTACAGCAAAAACAGCCACACTACACTTATCGGGATCCGAGCAGTATACAATAACACTCAATGGGGTCTCTCAAGAGATCTACAGCCAAGAAATCAAGCTTGAATTGAGTAGTGGTGTGAATAGACTTCAAGTCCGTACACCTCTTAGTTGCCAAGGTGTATTTGAAAAAGAAGTGTTTGTTTCAGAAAAGGTGGTATTCTATCCCAACCCCATAAAAGATGAGTTATACCTATTGCTTCCTGGGAGTGATGCGACCACACAAATTAGCATCTATAACGAACAGGGAATCGAACTATTTAATAAAGAACTAAGTATTCCTCTTTCCCGTACAGTGAAATTACAAACTGAGGCATTTACTAATGGCTTATTTATCGTTCACGCAAAAGGAAAAACCATTGATAAAACCTTTAAGGTTATCAAGCAATAAAAAAACCTCAACACTTTTGTATTGAGGTTCAATTATTTGTAATTATACTAAAACCTAGTATCTGAGGATACCTCCGCTTAAGTCATAAATTTCTTTAAAACCCATACCTACAAGAATACTAGAAGCAGTTTTACTTCTGTTTCCTGATTGACAATATATGTATACTGGTTTTTCAGTATCAAATTTTGAAACAATTTGCTTAAACTGAACCTGACTGAATAAATCAGCATTCTTAGCCCCTTTAATATGTCCCATTTGATATTCTCCAGCAGTACGTACATCAATTAATTGTACTTTACCTTTACTTACTCGCTCTCTGTATTCTTCAGCATCTAATACGGTAACAAACTCAGAATTACCACCGCCAAATAAACTTCCTAATCCAAACATTGATTATTTTTTTAAAATTAACAGAGGCAAAAATAGAGGGATTCATAAAGACCTTTTGTAATTTTAGTTACACAAGGTTTTTTGAAGCCGTTACAAACAAATAAGGCTGTTCTCCTCCGGATGGAGTGATATGAACAGGGCGGTCGCTCTCAATAATTTTAAAATTAGATTGTTCTAAGGCAGCACTCATCTTTGGTTCATCGTATTGTGTAATTGGTAAACCACTACACTTAGTAGGCCCTATATCTGAAAATGTTCCGATGATAACGTATTTAGAAGCAAATTGATCTATTAATTTTAAATAACTGTTAATGTCTTGCTCTTGTATTAAGAAGTGAAATGCCGCTCGATCGTGCCAAATCTCATAGGAGCGTTCCGGTTTAAAATCAATTACATCAGATACAATCCAGTGTATTTCATTTGCTCGATCACCTATTTTTTTCTTAGCTCTTTCAATAGCAGCAGCAGAGATATCCAAAACAGTAATATCAGTATAACCTAGTTCCAAAAGAATTTTAGCTAAGTCACTATCGCCACCACCTATATCGATAATAGAAGCTGATTTTGGCAGCCCAGTTGCCTCAATTCGCTTCATCGAATCTTCTGGATAGGGCTGAGTCCACCCAACTTGCTGGGGAGTTTTAGTTGTGTATACTGTATTCCAGTGTTCTTGTTTAGACATAATTATTCATTATTGTGTTTCGATATTAAATGATATCCATAGCGATAATGGCTTTGTTGAAGCTTCGTTCCCTTGGTTCTTCTTGCCTTAAAATACTTTTGAGCATCATCTAATGAAGCCTTTACTAGTGCAGCAACCTCAGGTTTGAGCTTTTCATCCTTTAAGAGCTCTTGAAGTCTTAGCACCCAATTGATTTGAAGATTGCGCTCCAATAGATCAGGATTGTTTTTGGATGTAAGCAGGTCATTCTTTAACTGTGTCAAAAGCTCCTCAACAGTTAATGGTGTACCAACTAAGGTTGATTGAGTTGAGAGCATTTCGTTTAATTTGGCAGTAGAAAGAATTCTGTTTAAAACAGCCCTTTGAGTATTGGATAATCGATCCATTCCTCCCTTTGAGGAGAATTTTGAAACAATTTTAGGATCTAATAGCCAAGTTGGACTGTTCCATAAATTAATATTTAGTGAATTGAGCGCCTCGAGTTGTTTTTCTCTTGGAACCGTTTGATAAGGAACAGCTTCTTGACCTTTGTTGATTCTTGTCTCATATACTCCACCGATGATTGTTCTTACGTGATTGATATAACGACTATACACTGACAATAGTTCAGAATAGAGCTCTTCTAAATCATCATAGGTCGCCCCATCTTTGGTGGTCCACTCATCTAAATGTTGAGCGACAATTTTTAGGTTTTTTAAACCATAGGCTGTCGCCTTTACTGGATCATCGCCAATATTTTCAGTTTGAGAATTAGGATCAGATCCATAGCCTCCAAACATATAAACTGGATCTAAAGATTTCTTATCGACCATCTCTTTTAAAAGCTCTTTGATTTGCTCTGGTGATTGATCTTCAAAATAGCGATAGCCCCACTCGATTGCATATTCATCATAGGGTCCTAACTGCCTTACAAATCGGATATTTTCATCTCCTGGTTGGGCTACATAATTGTACCTAGCATAATCCATGATCGTCGTGGCAATTCCCATTTTTTGAGTAAAAGTTCCAGATCGAAGTGAATCTACTGGATAAGCAGAACTCGCTTTCATATTGTGTGGTAATCCAAGGGCATGGCCTATCTCATGAGAAATAACTCTTCTCATCATTTCTCCGATTTCCTCTTCTGGTGTCTCTAGAGATCTCGCTTTGGGGTTGGCTGCTCCAGTTTCCAGTAGGTATCGATTTCGATAGGATCTCAAATGGTTGTGATACCAAATAATATCACTCTCTAAAATCTCACCCGTTCTAGGGTCAGATACTGAAGGTCCAACAGCATTTCTAGTGGTAGAAGCTACGTATCGAACGGTTGAATAGCGTACGTCTTCAGGAGAGAAATCTGGATCTTCTTCCTTTGAAGGAGGGTCTTTTGCGAGGATCGCATTTTTAAAACCTGCCTTCTCAAAAGCCGCATTCCAGTCTTCGATCCCCTTTTTAAAATAAGGCCTCCACTTTAAAGGGGTTGCAGGGTCTAAATAATAAACAATAGGCTTGATCGGCTCTACCAATTCTCCTCTTTTATAAGCCTCTGGATCTTTAGGTTCCAAACGCCACCTTCTTGCAATTTTATAATTATCCGATTTTAGGGCCTGAGATGAATAATTGTATTTTTCTAGTGAAAACCATCCGACACGTTGATCAGCATATCGAATCTCCATGGGGTTTTCTGGAAGTAATACTATGGAATGATTGACCTGAAAACTCAAGGTCTTTGTTTGATTTGCTCTAGGCAATTTTGAAGCTGAAAAGGTCAACGTATGGGTAATCTCCATATTTTGCTCAAAACTCTTCACAGAATCGATCCAACTGCGAGACTTGTCAACAGAGGTGATACCGTAATTCTTTTTATCGGTACTGGAGACCGTATTAAACCCTGGAGAATCATCAGAAAAATAATCCTTTGCATCAAACAGATAGCTGTCATTTTCCTCATTCTTAATCTCAAAACTGGCCAAAATTGGCTCAAAATTATTCTCTATTACGGATTGGTATATAGGGTCGTTCTCTTCAGCAATAGACACATAAGAAATTTGTTTGAGAACAATTTTATTAGCAAGTTTTTCGAATCGAATCACCGATTCCGAGGTTTTAGAACCAGCATTGATATAAGGGTTGTAATTCGAAGGTAATTTCACATAACGACTCACCATTAAGAAGTCTTTTCCGAGTTGTTCTTTTGAAATTCTCAGCATTAACTTCTGATCGTTTATATCGAAATAAGAATCGACAACTCCTTTGTCAACCTCAAGATTTTTTACAATAGAATCTAATGGTTTCTGTTCATCTTTACTTTTATTCTGAGACCATCCACTTAAAGACAGTATCATAAAGGCAAGTACTAGGGATATTTTACTTTTCATTTGATTTAATTTTATCCCTTAAAGATAGTAAAACTAAGACTTATCCTAAAAAGGAAATCAAGACTCCAGCAGCAACTGCAGAACCGATGACACCCGAAATATTACTCGACATACAATACTGCAAGAGGTGATTCGATGGATCGTATTTAATCGCTAATTCATTCGCAACACGCGAGGCCATTGGAACGGCACTGAGTCCAGTTGCTCCGACCAGTGGATTGATTTTTTTCTTGGCGAATAAATTGACAATTTTCACAGCGAGAATTCCTCCAAAAATGGAAATTGCAAAGGCGATAAATCCACCAACAACAATTAATATGGTATCCCATTTTAGAAATACATCTGCAGTCATGGTAGCTCCAACGGTAAGACCTAAAAAGATTGTAGAAGTGTTGAGAACGGTCCCTGTTGCAGCATCTGTCAATCGTCCAACGGTCGATCCAATTTCTTTGAGTAAATTACCAAAGAGCAACATCCCTAAAAGCGGAGTCGACGAAGGAACAAAAATACTGATCACGATTCCTAACACGATGGGGAAGATAATTTTAACCGCCGTCAAATTCTTGATCTTATAGTTGGCCGGATAGAGCTTATCCATTTTTTTCATATTGATGGATAATTCCTTTTTAGAACAGGTCAATTTTGCGACAAAAGGGATGATAACTGGAACTAAAGCCATATACGAATAGGCAGCAATAGCGATAGGACCTAAGAGGTGAGGTGCTAATTTGATGGTTGTATATATGGCCGTAGGACCATCTGCACCACCTATGATTCCAAGAGAAGCCGCTTCTTTTGCAGTAAAACCAATTAAAATTGCAGAGATCAAAACGATAAAAATTCCCAACTGAGCTGCAGCTCCAAAAAAGGCCAATCGAAGGTTTCTAAGCATTGGACCAAAATCAGTAAGGGCTCCTATACCCATAAAAATCAAAGGAGGTAAAAAACCTGTTTTTAAGAGTGCGTAATAGAGGTAATTCATAATTCCGTATTCATATGCAATCTCAAGCAGGTTCATATAACGATGCTCGTCTACTTTGATCAAATCAACTGGAACTACCGCCATTTCACCTCCAGGTAAATTGGCTAAGATGACCCCAAAAGCAATGGGTAATAACAGCAACGGCTCGTACTTTTTAACAATTCCCAAATAGAGAAGAAATGCACCGATAAGTAGCATTAATAAATATCCAGGATTATTAAATAGCTCCTGAAAAGCCGTCATTTCAAAAAGGGTCTTTAAGATATCCATGCTTATGAGAGTATTACTAATACATCATCTTCATCAACATCAGCTCCACTGTCTATAACAATTTCAACAACAGTTCCCGAGTGTTCTGATTTGATAGCATTAAAGGTTTTCATCGCCTCTACATAACCGATTAAATCACCCTCAGCAATTTGGTCTCCCACCTTTATTGGAGTCTCCGTATTGTCAACAGTCAAATAGAATTTTCCTTCTAAAGGAGCGATAACTTCAATTCCTCCTTCAGCTTTAGTAGCTGCTACAGCCTCAGGTTTTGGTGCTGGTGCAGCTGCTTTTGAAGCATCTGGTGCCTCGTATGAAACTGAAACTTTGTAGGATTCTCCCTCTACATCAACATAGAGTATTTCTGGATCTGGAACAACAATAGCTTTTGGTTGATCGACAGAAATTAAACCTGCCCCTTTGCTTCTTTTATTTGCTAAATCTACTTCAAAAGCCTTCTTCGCTTCACCAGACTTATAGGCTCTGTATTGTTGTGGATGCATGGCGAGTTCAAAGAGTTCTTCTTGGTCCTGACCTTGATCCCATCCCATTTCTTTCATTTCTTTTTCAAAGACTTCAAGCCCGTCCGGATAAAGTGTTTGAGGTTTATCAGTAAATGGTTCTTTTCCGTTTTTTTTAGCTAACTCTTGTAGTTCAGGAGCTAAAGGTCCAGGTAATTTACCACCTCTTCCCATGAGCATATCCCATATATTATCAGCAATCATTCCCCAGCGTTCTTTACCTTTCTCCAAGGCCATCACATTCATCATGGCGAGGTTTTTAACATACTGACTGTAAGGAGTCACCAGTGGTGGATATCCAACTAAAGGCCAGATATATTCTACTTCATCGAATAACTTAACTAATAATTCTCCTTGTGTAAGTTCTTCTTGATTTTTTTTCTTTTTCCATTTATTGATACTCTCTAGATTACTAGCTAAATCAGCCATCAAGGATCCCATCATCCCTCCTGGAAGTCCAGGACCAATCAAGAGTGAATTCATCAGGCGGTTTTGAGGATTGATATAGTATCCCAAAAAGTCGTCTATAAAACTTTGAGTAAGTCTACGCACCTTCATATAGGCTTTCATATTGATATCAGGAACATCAAATCCAGCATCTTTCAACATCGCGTGAACTGCAATTAAATCGACATGACCGGTACCCCAGGAAAGTGGTTCCATAGCCACATCTACGTATTCAACTCCTGCCTTGCAAACTTCTAATATCGAAGCCATTGCAAATCCAGGGCCAGAGTGAGAGTGGTATTGTAAAGGAATATTGGGATGCATTTCCTTGATTCCTTTTACAATTTTTCCAAGCCATACAGGACGTCCAATACCTGCCATATCTTTTAAACAGATTTCATCGGCTCCACCCTTGATCAATTGATCCGCTAAATCGACATAAAAGTCAACCGTATGTATTTTGGAATAGGTTAAACTAAGTGCTGCCTGAGCAATCATCCCAGCTTCTTTCGCATAGGTAATCGAATCAATGATATTTCTAGGATCGTTTAATCCACAGAATGGTCTAGTGATATCTGTTCCCTGAGCTTTTTTAACCTTGTACATTAATTTTCTAACATCTGCTGGTACAGGACTCATACGAAGTCCGTTCAAAGATCGATCTAACATATGGGTTTGAATCCCTGCATCATTGAATGGTTGAGTCCATTCTCGAACAGCCTTATTGGGATTTTCTCCAAAGAGCAAATTGATTTGTTCAAATCCTCCTCCATTGGTCTCTACTCTAGCAAAACAACCCATATCGATAATATGAGGTGCTACTTTTACTAATTGATCAACTCTTGGCAGATATTTACCTGAAGACTGCCACATATCCCTGTAAACGAGTGAAAACTTTACTTGTTGCATGTTTGATTATTTTTTGATTTTCTCTATATGAGAAGGATGACCCTTCCCCATAGTCACTTTACTTACTACTGCGGTTATTGCTGCAATGTGTTTTTTGGAAATTGATGAGACTGAATCTGCTGATTTTTTGAGAACAACAGGGGCTTCTGGAAGGTAACGATTCACTATTAAAATAATAAAACGACCTAACAAAAACACCAAGGTTAAAATTGTAAAGACCGTAATCATTCCGACTGCTAATAGTTCAAATGCTTTACTAATGTCATTCATATAATTCAATTTCTATTCAAATGTAGTCCTAATTAGAACTGATAAATATGACAAATGTTATGATTTTAAGTGACAATTGTTACAAACATCACCCTCTAAGATAAGGATTCGAGATAAAAGTGTTCAAAATCATCTAATGAAGATGGATTTTTCATCGCATCGACTGTTGCTGCTTTGTTCTTAGCAACCCCCATTAAAATTTTCTTAACAGGAACTTCCATTTTTTTACCACTGATTGTATACGGGATTTCAGAAACTTTGACAATCATATCTGGAATATGTCGAGGAGAGCAATTCTTTCTAAGTGCTGTATTGATTTTTTGAATCATGGAATCGTTTAAATCACCATCGAGAGTGACAAACAAAGGCATCGTAGAACTTCCATCTTCTTGTTCTATGTTGACAATGAGTGCGTCCTTAATTTCACTGAGATCATCTAAGGTATTATAGATTTCAGCAGTACCGATTCGCACCCCATTTTTATTGAGCGTTGCATCTGATCTTCCGTAAATAATGACCCCATTTCTCTTAGTGATTTTGATATAATCTCCATGACACCATACCCCATCATATTTGTCAAAATAACTACTGTAATAGCGCTTGTGATCCTGATCATTCCAGAAATATATCGGCATTGACGGCATTGGTTTTGCAACTACTAATTCTCCTAAAGCATCAAACACTTCATTCCCCGTCTCATCATATGCTTTTAAATCAACTCCAAGGGTTGCACACTGAATTTCTCCTGTATATACTGGCTTTGTGGGACATCCTCCAACAAAGGCCGTACATACATCGGTCCCTCCGCTTAGCGAAACCATTTGCACCTTTGGCAATTGTTCAAAATACCAATCAAAAGCTTGAGCTGAGAGCGGTGAGCCTGTGGATCCAATCGTCTTCAATGAAGATAAATCAATTTCCTTGAGAGCATCTTTGAGCATACAGTGAATAAAGTATGCCGCTCCTCCTCCAAAGTGATTGATCTTCGCCTTGGAGGCAAACTCCCACAAACTATTTGTTTTAGGATAGGTTGCTGAACCGTTGTAGAGACAAAGCGTCGCACCACAGGCCAATGATGATAAGGCGTAATTCCACATCATCCAACCTGTTGTCGAATACCAAAAATAGCGCTCTCCTTCTTTGAGGTTTTGATGTAGTGCAAGACCTTTTAAATGTTCCAATAGAATTCCTCCACAACCATGTGTGATTGCCTTAGGGGTCCCTGTTGTACCTGATGAATACAAGACCCAAATAGGGTGATCAAAAGCTAGCTGTTCAAAAAAGATTTCAGTTGCAGATGTAGCATAACAAAGTTCTTCATTTAATTCAATCACTGAAATTAAAGTAGGTAGCTCATTTTTAATTGCAGCGACCTTATCATAGAGATCATATTCTTTTCCGTGGTATTGATAGCTATTATGTGCAAAAAACACCTTAGGCTCAATTTGTTGAAATCGATCGACAACGGATTGCACTCCAAAATCGGGAGAACAAGAGGACCAAATAGCTCCTAGTGAATTGGCCGCTAAAAACGCAATAATGGTTTCTGGAGTATTGAGTGCATAAGCTACAACCCGATCTCCTTTTTGAACTCCAAGAGTTTTAAGACGTTCTTGCAAAGACGCTACTGAATTCTTTAATTGAACCCAAGAAATTTCTTTAAGATCCCCTGATTCAGATTGATAACATATGGCTGCTCTTTGATCAGAAGCTTTTTGAAAAACATACTGAGAATAATTCAACTGAGCCCCCTCAAACCATTTGGTGTTGTAAAATGGAGTTCCAGGTTGATAAGGCAAACAGTCAGAATCTAAATCCACATTAAAATAGGCTGCAATGGAACTCCAAAAGCTGCCTATATGAGTAATAGACCAATTGTGTAACGCCTCATAATTTTCAAATTCAAGTTGATAGTTCTTCTTCAAAAACAACTGATAATCAGCCATATTTGATTGAAAAATTTCATCTTTCGAGGGAGTCCAAAGCTTCATGGATTTTCTTTTAAAGTTACAAATCCAAAAAAATACAGCCTATATATTTTCATTTTTTAATAGAATCCAACCCTCTATCGCTTCATAGAGCGCCAGTGTATTTAATTTATTTGTATCTTTTTTCCTCTTTTTAAAACCCCTATTATGAAAAAGCACTTGTTTTCTAAAACTTTAGCATTTAGCATATTACTAATTACTATAACTGTTAATGCCCAAGAAAAAGAATCAACCGCCAATGACACCATCAAAAAAGCAACCAAAGAACTGCCTTTAGAACCAGAGCGAACGATTTCTTTTACGACCAATGAAGGAACCTGGATTTCTGTAGACGTCAGTCCAGATGGTCAAAAGATCGCTTTCGATATGATGGGAGATATCTACGAAATGTCAATAAGTGGAGGAACAGCAAAACGTATCACAAATGGAATGCCTTACGACGTTCATCCTAGATATAGTCCGGATGGAAAATCGATTCTCTATATTTCTGACAAGAGTGGATCCGATAATATTTGGATCAAAAAATTAGATTCTGATGAGGATGACACTCAGCTGACCAAAAGCACTGATCAACACTATTTTTCAGCTGATTGGAGTCCAGACGGAAACTACATCGTTGGCACCCATGGAAGAAGAAACATCAAACCTTATATCTATCACAAAGATGGTGGCTCAGGTGCTCAACTTATAAAAGAGCCTAAAAACATGAAGACCATTGATCCAGCATTTAGTGCCGATGGAAATACCATTTACTTCTCGACAAGAACTTCTGCATGGAATTACAACGCTCAATTACCTCAATATCGAATCATGAGCTTTGATAGAGAAGATGGAAGCACTTTTACCGTTAGTAGTCGTTATGGATCTTCCTTTACTCCTACCCTTTCACAGGATGGAAAATGGATGGTATACGGATCTCGTTTCGAAGAAAAAACAGGTTTGATCTTAAGAGATTTAAAGACTGGAAAGGAACGCTGGTTGGCCTATCCTGTTCAACGTGATGAACAAGAATCAATTGCCCCCTTAGGAGTTTTACCAGCAATGTCATTTACACCAGACAGTAAAAATCTCATTGCTTCTTATGGCGGAAAGATTTATTCCATCTCAATAGACAACAATGCTGCTACTGAAATCCCTTTTGAAGTAGAAGTTGAATTAGACCTCGGTCCTCAATTGGATTTTAGTTACCCAATCGAAGATAGCGCAACCGCTAAAGTCACTCAAATCAGAGATGCTGTAGCTTCACCAGATGGAAGTCAATTAGCTTTTACCGCTTTGAACCGACTCTATGTGATGAACTTTTCGGATAGCATCCCTCAGCGTATTACTCAAAACAATTTTGTTGAGGCAATGCCCGATTGGTCTCCTGATGGTAAGTCACTCGTATTCACTAGTTGGAAACACGGAGGCGGACACCTTTATCGAGTTGATTTTGGTAAAAAGAATTGGAAAATTAAACAACTAACTCAATCACCAGGCTTTTATTTTGATCCTGCATGGTCGTATCAATCGAATCGTATTGCGTTTATTAGAGGTTCTGCTCAGGCTCAAGACGATGCCATCGATATGTTGTCTAGTAGATCTTTTGAAGATTTAGCATGGATCGATGCCAATGGTGGAGCGGTTCAAATCATAGACGAAACGAAGGGTAGAGATAACCTTCATTTTACAAAGGTTGACGATCGTATTTATCTCAACCATGGGTCTAAAGGATTAATCTCTATTCGTTGGGATGGAACGGATGAAAAAGCTCACCTAAAACTAACTGGAATTAAAACCTATGGTTCTTCAGATGTATTTGGAAAAGATCATTCTGTATCTCTCTTACCTTCTGCTGAGAACGAGCGAGAAAACAATACTGCTTCTCGCCCTTCTGAAATAAAAATTTCTCCTAATGGAGAAAAGGCTTTAGCTAAAATCAACAATGACATCTACTCAGTTCTCATTCCTAAAATTGGATCAACACCAAGTATTTCTTTAGCAAAGGCGGATAAGGCTGCCTTCCCTGCAGAAAAATTAACGGTGATGGGTGGAGAATTTCCACATTGGTCTTCTAAGAGCAATCAAGTAAACTGGTCCTTAGGCGCTAGTTATTTTAGCTTTAATTTAGACAGACACCAACAGTTTAAAGACTCATTGGATTTAGCTAAAAAGAAGGAAAAGGATCTAGCTAAAAACGACAAAAAGGAAGAGAAGGAAAAGGATAAAAAAGAGAAAAAGGAAGATCCAACTTTTAAGGCAGATGAATACGCTGTAAAGGTGCTCTACAACAGAGCGATTCCTAAGGGGTACACCCTTTTAAAAGGCGGTCGTATCATTACAATGGAGAACGATCAAGTCATTGAGAATGGTGATATTCTAATCAAAGACAACCGCATTGAAGCCATCGGAACCTCAGGAAGTTTAACCCTACCAAAAGGAACCAAAACTATCGATGTAAGTGGTAAAACCATCACTCCTGGTTTTGTGGATACTCATGCTCATATGTGGCCCAATTGGAGTCTTCACAAAAACCAAGTTTGGATCTATTCCGCAAACTTAGCCTATGGGGTTACAACCACTAGAGATCCTCAGACTGCGACTACTGATGTATTGACTTATTCCGATATGGTTGAAGCTGGAATGATTCACGGACCTAGAGTATACTCTACAGGGCCTGGAGTTGGATATTGGCAGTACAAAATCGAGAGTCTTGATCACGCTAAGAATGTATTGAAACAATATTCAGATTACTATCATACCAAGTATATTAAAATGTACTTAGTTGGAAATCGTCAACAGCGTCAGTGGGTCATTATGGCTTCGAAAGAGCTCGGATTACTTCCTACAACAGAAGGTGGCTTAGACTTTAAGAGTAATATGAAAAACATGATCGATGGCTATCCTGGTCATGAACACGCCCTGCCTATTTATCCAATTTACAAGGATGTTGTTCAGTCTGCTGCTGAGTCTCAGATGGCCATTACTCCAACGCTATTAGTTTCGTACGGTGGTCCATGGGCTGAAAACTACTTTTACTCAAGAGAAAATCCATATCATGATCAAAAGATGCAGTATTTTACTCCATACGATGAGTTAGCACCAAAATCAAGAAGAAGACCGGGTTGGTTTATGGATGACGAGCACGTGTTCACCAAGCATGCTGAATTTATGAATGATCTAGTCAATGCAGGAGGAATCGGTGGAGTTGGTTCTCATGGACAACTTCAAGGATTGGGATTCCACTGGGAACTATGGTCAATAGCGAGTGGAGGAATGAGTGAGATGAATGCTCTTAAGACAGCTACCCTATTAGGAGCCAAAGCGCTCGGTTTTGAAAATGATTTAGGTTCAATTAAATCGGGTAAATTGGCTGATCTTATTATTCTACATCACAATCCATTAGAAAACATTAGAAATACGAATAGCATCCAATATGTAGTTAAAAACGGAGTGGTATACGACGCCAACACCTTAGATGAAATTGCTCCTGTTGCTAAAAAAGCTCCAGAATTTCATTGGCAAACAAAAAAACCTGCCGGAATCCCAGGAATTAAAGAATAGTCCGTATTTAAATTCATCTTAAGCGTCGGTCTGGTTTCGTTTCAAACGAACCAAATCGACGCTTGTGGATTACTATAGGGCGTTACCTTCTTTTGAAGTTGCTTGCCAACGGCTTACTCACTATCGTTTGCTCTAAATGTAGGAACGATACGCTCTTTGGAATGCTGTTCAAATCCATAGGCTATTTCGATGAGCTGAGGCTCTGACCACGCTCTTCCGAAAAATGACATCCCAAGTGGTAGACCGTGAATAGCTCCCATGGGGATGGTAATGTTTGGGTAACCAGCCCAAGCAGCCGACGAAGAACTTCCTATATGGTAATTATCTCCGTTAAGCCAATCAGTATTCCAAGCAGGTCCACCAGTGGGTGCAATGATAGCATCGAGATGTAACTCATCCATCACTCGATCGATTCCCTGGTCTTGACTTCCTTCTTTTAAGGCTTTTAGATGATCCTCATATGTTTTTGAATTCATTCCTTCGGTAGCTAAGGCCATTTTTAAATACGCTTGATTAAAGAACTTAAGCTCGATGGAATCCTTCTCATTAAAGGCGATGAGCTCTTCAAGACTTTTGATTGGAGCATTGTCCCCCAAGGAAGCAAAATAATCGTTTAATCCATCTTTGTATTCGTGAAGCATTACCTGAAAGGAATGAGAACCTGTTCCTCTTGGGGCTATCGATTCAATCTCGATGATTTCAGCTCCTTTTGATTTCATGAGCTCGATTGCCTTTGAAGTAACCTCATCTACCTTGTCAAAATCACCAAAAGAAGCTTTATACCATCCAATGCGTTTTCCTTTGAGACCATCCTCTTTTAAAAAAGGAGTATAATCAGTTAAGAAGTGATCCTTACTCTCTAAAGTTTTTGAATCTGAAGCATCGATTCCAACCATGGCTCCAAGTGCGATGGTTGCATCTTTGAGTGTTCTCGCCATAGGTCCTGGGGTGTCTTGTGTAAATGATATTGGAATGATTCCCGAACGGCTCAATAAACCCACAGTCGGTTTAATTCCGACGATTCCGTTATTGTTAGAAGGGCAGACGATCGAACCATTGGTCTCCGTTCCAATTGCCAAAACGGTTAAATTCGCTGAGACTGCGACTCCTGAACCAGAACTAGACCCACAAGGATTTCTAGTGAGAACATAAGGGTTTTTTGTTTGACCGACGATTCCACTCCAACCACTTGAAGAATGTTCTCCTCTAAAATTAGCCCATTCGCTGAGGTTTGCTTTTCCTAAGATAACAGCTCCAGCCTCTCTGAGTTTAGTAGCAATATAACTGTCGTTAAGAGGATATGAATTCATTAAAGCCCTGGATCCTGCAGTAGTAGGCATCTTATCGGCTGTGTCAATATTGTCTTTTAAGAGAACTGGCACTCCAAAAAGAGGTCCTCTTTGAGCAGTGTCTAAGGCATCCAACTCAGCTGCAATAGCTAGGGCATCAGGATTGGTGATAATTACTGAATTTAATTCTGGGCCGTTGTGATCAATCTGATCGATACGCTCCAAATAGGCCTGAACTACTTCGGCAACTGTGTAGTTTTGATTTACGTACCCTTCTTGGAGTTGTTCAATATCAAATTCCAAATAGGCAAAGTCGTTGTAATCAACCACCTGTTGCTTCGAAGATTGACAAGACAAAACTAATAAACTTACTACTACTAAAATTCTTAAGGCTTTCATAGAGGTTCTTTTTATTTAAAAGTATAAAAACTATTTATTATTACCTTAGGCTTATGAAAAAGCTTTTAACCCTCAGTCTAGTTTGGTTCAGTATAATTTCTTGTCAAAAGAATCCTGATTTTGACCTTTTAATTGCAAATGGCAATCTTATTAATCTTGAAACTCAAGATATAACTAAAAGTGATATTTACATCAATAATGATCGAATTGTAACAATTAATGCTGCGAAAGAAGCAGATCGATATGCAAAGACTATCATTGATGCTACTGATAAATTTCTCATTCCTGGGCTTTGGGACAATCACGTTCACTTCAGAGGTGGAGAACAGCTTATCAAAGACAATGAGTGGTTTTTATCTCAATACATCGCCAACGGTATTACCGTTGTTAGAGATGCTGGTGGAGATCTCACCCCATGGGTTAAAAAATGGCAACAAGAAATAGAAGATGGTGAGAGAGTTGGTCCGACAATTTTTACTTCTGGACCAAAAATCGATGGACTTCATCCAACTTGGGCTGGTTCCTTAGAAGTCGATGGAAAGGAGAGTATCGATAGGGCTTTGGACAGTTTAGAGGCCATTGGAGTCGATTTTGTAAAACTCTACGACAGTACCATAAGTCCCGCTGCTTATATTTCAACGCTTCAAAAAGCAGAAGAAAGAGGAATGATCTCCTCAGGACACATGCCTTTTACCGTGACTCTTGACCAAACCATCGATGCAGGAATTGATGCTGTAGAACATTTGTACTACATCCTCAAGGGATGCTCCAGTATGGAAGCAGAAATTACTCGAGGATTACAAGAGGGAAGCTTCGGGTTTTGGGATGCCCTTCCTCAACTACAAAACACATACGACCGTGATGTCGCCTATACGACTTTTTCGAAACTCAAAAACAATAGTGTTTTTGTAGTACCTACCCTTCACATTGGAAAAACACTTAGCTATTTAGATGAACAAGACCACAATAAAGATTCGTACTTATCAAAATTAAGTGATGAATTTAAAGAGACTTACAAAGGTAGAATTAAACGATTTGAAAATTCCTCCCAAAAGGCAAGAGATGACCGAAAGCAATTGGATCAATTCTTTGTAAAACTGGCCCATGAACTCAATAAGGCAGGAGTATCGCTACTTGCTGGTTCTGATGCTGGGGCCTACAACTCCTACGTTTATCCAGGCCCTTCACTCATCGGAGAATTAAAGGCGTTAGTCAATGCTGGTTTAACTCCTGCAGAGGCCCTTCAAACAGCAACTGTAAATGGAGCAAAATTTTTAAACAAAGAAACTGATTACGGGACTATTGAAGAAAAAAAGATGGCCTCGATTCTCATTCTCGAGGCCAATCCCTTACATCACATTAACAATATTCAACGTATTCATACGCTCATTCATTTAGGAACAGTATATCCTAAAAAATCTCTGGATTCTTTAAAAAACTCTAAACAAATTCAATGATTTTCCGATTCCACTACCAATTCATAAAACTCAGGAGTCACCGTGAACCAGTAGCCGTTTTCTTCATGCAGGGAATTATCTCCTTTTCCATTTCTAGAATGAAAATCGATCAAATGTTGTTTAAAACGATCAAGATCCTTTACTACATATGATTTACCTAGATCATCTTTTAGCTTAAGACTCATCTCTACATATTTGAAAATGCGATTAGGGCTCCGAGAATCGTACTAAAAAACAATCCTGCAATGATTAATCCTGCAACCATAAAAATTAAATAAGCTTTAGCCCAATTTTGTTTAGAAGGATGGGTGTCTGAACTAAAAGCCCAAACAATTAATAAAATAAATCCAACTAGTGGAATCGCTGTGAGTAATAATGTGATGACCCAGTCACCTACTGACATTGGTTTTTGTTCGTTCATAGTGTTGAGTTTGATATTATGGTAATTTAATTTGACTTCCGTAAAAAATAGCATTTAAAAACAACTTGTTTGATCCGTAACTGGTTGCTCTAAAATTTGGATTAAATCCAAATAACACCACGGTTCCTCTTCCGAGAGAACTCGTAATAATAGGAGCAGACTTATCAAAATAGTAGTCTAAGTTTTCTTGACTTACGTAACCATCTATATGTGGATTTGCAAGGTATTTTGAAACTGTCGCATAGGGATTTTTACTCGGTTGAATAAATACGTTGTTGTTTTTATACACTGGTAGTTCAGATCGAGTATATCCAAAAGCTATGGGGTGTGAAAGGTCTAAATCTGCTTTAAAAAAAGCTCCGCCAATTTCTTTTTTACCCTCGTGTTCAGATGCATCCACATAGGCCAATCGTTTTACAACTTCGTCATTTTTGGGTTTTTCAACCAATGCCTCTTTGACTAATTTCTTGTCAATAGCCCATTTCGAGGCTCCAGCTATAGTGATTAGCGTATTGCCTTTTTTAACCCATTCTGCTATTTTTTGTTGCTGAATGGAATCGAGATTCGAATAGGAACCAGATACCATAATCAGTGTGTTGTATGGGTCTAATGAATAGCGACTGAAACGTTCCATTCTAAGTTTAGATATCGGCATCTTTACGCGAGTATCCAACAAATGCCATACTTCTCCTGCCTCATAGGAGCGAACTCCCTCTCCGACTAGCAAGGCAACCTTGGGAGTTTTTGCAACTATAAAATTTCGAGATCCTAAATCAATTCCCTGAAGGCTAAATCCTGTAGATGTTCCCCATACTGACACTGGATACTTCTTTTGAGCCCCTGAAATAATATCAAAAACTTCATCAGCTGTTTCGTCTTGAACACTGACAGGAACAAGTAGTGTTCCATAACCAAAATTGACTGCTCCACTTGAGGTTTCTGCTTTAAAAGGTTTATGAGCAACTGATACTTTTAATCCATTGGATTGTAAATCATATAAAAAAGAAGAGGTCAAATAATCCTCCCCAGAAATTAAGTAGGCATAAGATGACTTTTCTGCTTTATGAATTTCAACTAATTCGCTTGAAGAATTTACTTTGTCACCTAGTGAATATTTAGTTAGTGCTCTGTAATTCATATTGTAAAAATTAGCCGTACTCCAAGCAGAAGCATCGTAAAATACAGAGTCACGATATTGTGAATAGGTCTCAAATATATTTTGAATCATTCTTCTTTGAGGCTGCTTCATAGGAACCACTAGCTTATTGTTGTTCTTGTAAACTTCAATTTTATGAGACAGTAAATGATCGACAAAAGCTTTGGTTCTCGACTGATCTTTTTCAATATCAAAACTATAGGCAGCTACTCCTGTGATAGGCTTTTCATTTACTGCTGATCTAAAGAAATCCTGCTGATAAGCCCTTAGTAATTTTCTGTTTTCAACTGCTGCTCTAATGGTAGCCATACTCGATGTAAATTGATTGCGTATGGTAAAAGCAAAGGTGATTTTACCGTAATCCGTCTTTTGTAGGTGCCCTCTAGAGCTCGCTTGTTCAAATAAGAGGGCTAATCCTCCTTGAAGATCTGGATAGGATGATCCATATCCAGGATAAGTTCCATCAAAGGCTTCTTTTGTGAAATACAAGGATCCGATGGAATCCAAATCCTTTCTAAAGTAAGTCGCAAACAAATCGTTTAAATCCTCGTAATTCTCCTTAGGCATAATGGGGTCTTTGGATCCTATAGGTTTCATAGGTTCGAAAAAGTGAGTTGAATTGGTCCCCATCTCATGAAAATCAGTAACCACATTTGGATACCACTGATGATACCATTCTAATTTAGCAACACTTTCAGGCTGTGTTCCAAGAAACCAATCCCTGTTTAAATCAAACCAATAATGATTGGTTCTTCCTCCTGGCCAGGCTTCGTTGTGCTCCGCTTCATTGGGATCATCACTAAGAGTTTTGGCTCGCATTACATTAGCCCAATGCGTATGACGATCTCTACCGTCTGGATTGATAGCGGGATCAATCATAAAGACAGCATTGTCGATATAATTTTCGATTTTTGAATTCGTTGAAGCCGTCAACACATAGGCTGTGAGCATGGCAGCCTCAGAGGAAGAAGGTTCGTTTCCGTGAACGTTATATCCGAGTTGTACAAAGACCGGTACGTCAGAGTCTTTAGAAGAGGCTTTTAATTGAACGAGTTCTAAATGCTTCTTCTGAAGGTCCTCTAAATTGCGCTGATTCTCAGCAGAGGTCACCGTAAAAATTACGAGTTTTCTTCCTTCATGAGTTTTTCCGTAGGTTTCAATAGATGCTCTATCAGATACTTCTGCAAGCTTTGTCAAATAAGCTACTATGAGATCATGTCTAGTGTGATAGCTTCCAATGCCGTATTCCAAAAAGGCTTCTGGAGCGGGAATTTTTTGATCAAAGGGGGCGAAATCTTTGTAGTAGTAATCCTGTGAGTAAGACCACTGAAAAGTACTTATTAGAGTAATTAATAGAAGGACTATTTTTTTCATGACTAAGAATTTATTAATAGGTGTTTTAGTTTCCAAAAACATCAAAGTTGTGGGTGTATTTTACAGTGAATATTTGATTGTTCATCGGATTAAATAAATCCTGATCTCGAATGATATTAAATACTACAAAGAGCCCAGTATTGGCATCTCTTAGCAATCCAAATCGCGTATTGACCGAAGTGATTTCAGTGACGTTATTGTATTGAATTAAACTTTGCAAAAACATTCTAGGAGTAAAAGAATAGGCCAGTTTAGCTCCAGTTACTACAATTGTAGCATCTCCATTAGGAAGCTTTAAATCGTTATAGCTGATATTGAGTTCCGAATTAAACTTATCTCCCATACGCAGTTTAAAAGTATTTAAAGAGGTGACTCTAGTTCCACCAAAATAACCCCCAATTTTGGTATAGGTTCTATAATAGAAGGGTTTGTTCGCATTGGTATTGTAGACAATTTGAGCTTCTCCGTGATGATACGTTCCTGGAGCCACTTCTACATCTGAAATACGAAATGCATCATATACCCCCTCTCCTGTCGCATTGTATCCTGTGTGTAATTCCGCTCCACTATTCCAAACCCAGTGATTGTCAATATGCAAAAAGCTACTCTGCATTCTGTTTTGAAAATCATTGTAAACCCGATAGGCAATATGTGGTCTGATCTCCATCATTGTTCCCATATTTTTTAAACGAATACTTCTAAATACTAAAACTTCAGGTTTTTTAAAAGAGGAACGTTGTAAGAATCCAACCTCAGGGTTAAAATCTTCTCCAACCTCCGTATAGGCAGCGTTTAGTCGCCATCCATCCCATTCATATGACCAAGATAATTTAAAGGCGTGATTATTTCTGTATGAGGGCGCACCAACTAATGACTCCATACTTTTAGCGTAAAATCCAGTAAGTTGTGCTTTTTTTCCAAAACCTAACTTGCCATCTAATGCAGCCACATTATTATAACTCGAACCTCCATAAGAGGATCGACCCACAAAAATTCCTCCGATGGAAGATCTTGTCCCTAAAAATTCGTGATTCACTCTTGCTACTCTATAAGATGTTTTTTCGATTACATCTCCCACAGCATCAGTCATCATATTGAGTAATCCGACATTGGTATTACCAACTTTACCGGAGAGGCGTGCTCCTCCAATGATGGGCACTAGTTCACCTTCAGATCCAATTCCAATTCTTCTTGAAAAGAATAAGTCAACTTCACCAGGAGATCCTACTGAAAATTGTCCGGCATTTTCTAAAAAGAAAGCTCTCTTTTCAGGAAAGAAGAGATTAAATCGATCTAAATTAACCTGTTGTTCATCCACCTCTACTTGTGCAAAGTCGGTATTGTATGTCAAGTCCAAAGTAAGCGCTGGTGTAAGTGAATACTTAAGATCGATACCGGCATCTGTTTTTGACTCATTAATATTCTCAATCTTATCTCTGGAGGCTTGAACGAGTCCGTAAGGCATTATTCTGAGGTTTTTAGGATTCTTAAGGTCAAAACCTGTGACGCTCCCTGCTATGGAAAGTCTCTTGATATCAAAACCTAGTGGTAATGAAGCCCAATAGGCAACTTCAGATGTCTTCGCAATATTTCTTTGAAAGTTAACGCCCCATGATTTGTCTTTACCAGAGCTAAATCGAATCGAACGAAGAGGAATTCTAAACTCTGCACTCCATCCAAAATCACCTTTGAGTGTTTGAACATCCCAAGCGGCATCCCAGTTGATATTAGTACCTCCAATGACTCCTCCCTGTTGGCGATTGGCACTTAAATTACCAACACCTTCGTTGTTAATTTGAGCATCGAACTCCATCCCTTCGGCATTGGTGCCGAAAAGAAATCCGTTTTGACCATCGTGATAGGTATCGATAATAAATTGAAAACTGTCGGAATCACCTAAATCAGCATCTCTTCTTGAATCAGACACCACTATTTTACCTGGCTGAGAATCAAAACACACTACAGAAACATAGAGTGTCTTATCGTCATAGGCCATTCGAACATGAGTATCTTCTGATACTGCTTGACCAATTTTGGGCTTTAATTGAACGAAATTAGAAATCGGGTCTATGGCATTCCATACAGCATCATTAATGACATCTCCATCTACTATTGGAGCTTGTTCTAAATAGGTTATTTTAAATTCGGGGCGCTCTAAATTTTTGGTTGGAGTTTGAGCAAAAGAAAGGGTCGTTGCAAGAGCAAAGACCCCTAATAAAGATAGGTTTTTCATATTGAGGGCTTAAAGTCCTCTAAAAATAAGAATTTTGTATTTAATAACAGTAACTTATTTAATCTTCCAATGTAACTATTTTTTCAAGTAATTGATCAGAACTCAATCCAACCATCACAGAAAAAACACCAGGCTCTAATAAAAGCTCTCCATCAGGTCCGAAGAACGATAAATCTTCTTTATCGACAACCATACGAACCGTTTTAGAGGCTCCAGCTTTTAAAGACACTTTTGTGAAATCTTTAAGCTCTTTAACTGGTCTCACATAAGAGGCTGCATGATCTCTGATATAAAGCTGAAGGAATTGTGAACCATCGATATCAGAATTGTTTTTTAAAGTAACTTTCACTTCAATTGTACCCTCTTTTGTCATCGAATCTGATGAAATTTCAAAGGATTCGATTTGAATATCCGAATAACTAAGTCCGTGTCCGAAGGCAAAAAGAGGAGTTTCTTCCTCATCCATATAATGTGACCAAAAAACAAGATCATTTCCGGGATTGGTTGGTCTCCCGGTACTGTAATGATTGTAATAAATCGGTAGTTGCCCTACAGATCTCGGAAATGAAACTGGAAGTTTTCCTGTTGGATTATAGGCGCCATAAAGCACATCGACGATTGCATTACCACTCTCAGTTCCCAGGTGCCACGCTTGAACCACTGCTTTTGATAGGGCTGTTTCTTTGGTAAGATCAAGGGGACGTCCACTGTGATTGACTAAAATAATATTCTCATTGACTTTAGAAACGGCCTCAACGAGTTCTTTTTGTAATCCAGGTAAATCGATGTAAGCTCGAGATCGTCCTTCTCCAGCTTGAAACCCATCTTCACCAACAGCTAAGACGACCACATCAACTTCTTTTGCCAATTTCACAGCCTCTTCAATTCCAGTGAGATCGGTCGTATTTAACTGAACTTCAAAAGGAAAACTAACTTGTTTCTCAACCAATCGAACTCCTTGAGCGTGTTGGAATTTAATTTTTTTGGCTTTTAATGCTTCTAAGATCGACACTGCACTGTTATCTTCTCCTTGCAATCGCCAGTTTCCTAAAGAAATGTTTTTATCATCGACCATCGGACCAATAAAAGCTACCTTTTGACTTTTATTTAAAGGTAGTATGGACGCTTCGTTCTTAAGTAATACAATAGATTTTACCGCAGACTCGTAAGCAATAGATCTGTTTTCTTTAGTTCCAATTAGTTCTTTTTCTCTTTGTTCGTCACAATACAGATAAGGATTGTCAAATAAACCCAAGTCAAACTTTACCTTGAGAATTCTTCGAACGGCATCATCTACATATTCCATTGCTACAGTGCCATTTTGAACGAGTTCTTCGATGTGATTGCTAAAAAATTTCGCTTCCATATCCATATCCGTTCCTGCCACAATTGCTTTTTCAGTCGCAAATTTCGCGTCAGGAGCATATCCATGAACGATCATCTCGGCAAAGGAACCCCAATCCGACACCACGAATCCTTCAAATCCCCAGCGATCTTTCAGAAGATCCCTAATGAGGTATTGGTTAGCAGTTGCAGGTACTCCTTGAATAATATTAAAAGAGGTCATAAAGGTACTTGCACCCGCATCGACCGCTGCTTTAAAGGGAGGTAATACAAAATTGTGCAAGGTGAGATCACTGATATCTACGGTGTTGTAATCTTTTCCGGATTCAGAAAAGCCATAAGCTGCAAAGTGTTTCGCACAAGCAGCTAAGGTATGTGGACTGGTGAGATCATCACCTTGAAAACCATGAACTCTTGCTTTTGCGATCTGTGCACTCAAAAAAGGATCTTCACCGGATCCTTCCATGATTCTCCCCCAACGAGCATCTCTTGAAACATCGACCATTGGAGCAAAAGTCCAGTTGATTCCTGCAGCAGTCGCTTCCTTAGCAGCCAAAGCAGCTCCTTTTTTAATGACTTCCATATCCCAACTTGCAGATTCAGCTAGCGGCTCTGGTAAAATCGTTTTGAATCCGTGGATCACATCCTGTCCAAAAATTAAAGGAATTCCCAAACGGGTTTCTTCAACAGCGATCTTTTGAATTGCTCTCACTTCTTTGACACTGGTAATATTGAGCATGGAACCCACTTCTCCATTTCTGAGTTGTTGGTATTTCGCTTTGGAATCACCATCAGCTGGTACAGGTCCTGTAACATCCCAAAAACCAGTTAATTGATGCATTTGACCAATCTTTTCTTTGAGAGTCATTTTAGACAATAAAGATTCAATTTTTTGACTTGTATCATCTTGCGCATGAGATACACTGCTAAAAAGGAGTGTGAGTAGAAGTAAAAAACTGAGGTTAGAATAGGAAAATTTCATAGTTTAAAGTTTAGTGAGAATTTGTGAATCATTGAACCGTAAATTTAATTAATAGATCTTGATCTCTCTATGATATTCATTAAAATTTCAATTATTTATCCTAGGATAAAATTTAGAATTAATCAAGATTTTGTATCTTAATACAAACCTAATCAACTCTCTATGAAAACCACATTTCACTTTTCAAGCCTTTTAGTTTTACTCTTATTGATTTTTTCATGTAAAAAGGAGATGGAGTCAGTAGATGTTCTCATCGAAAATGGAATTATCTATGATGGAACTGGAACAGAATCCTATAAAGGAGTCATTGCAATTAATGCAGATACTATCTACTACATAGGGACTCAAAAAAACTTTAGTGCAAAAACCAATATTGACGCCCAAGGAAAAGCTGTAAGTCCGGGATTTATCAATATGCTTAGTTGGGGATATAGCTCCCTAATGCAAGATGGAAGATCACTAAGCGACTTAAAACAAGGAGTCACTCTCGAAGTCTTTGGCGAAGGAACTTCTCCAGGTCCTAGTGGAAGTAAACAAAATGGAGATTACCAATCCTTTGGAGATGCCATGACTAAATTAGAAACCAAAGGTATATCAACAAATATCGCCTCCTATTTAGGAGCAGCATCAGTTCGAATCCAAACCATTGGCTATGACGATCGAAAAGCTACTGAGAAAGAATTAGAACAAATGCGAAACTTAGTTGAGACCTCCATGGAAGAAGGGGCAATCGGCATCGGATCTTCATTAATATATGCGCCTGGAGACTATGCAGACACCGAAGAATTAATTGAGTTATGTAAAGTTGCATCAAAATATAACGGTCGGTATATATCTCATATGAGAAACGAAGACAATCGCGTTATAGAGGCTTTAGATGAACTCATCACGATCGCTAAAGGAGCCAATGTTCCAGCTGAAATCTACCACCTTAAAACCTCTAGAAAACCCAATTGGCACATGCTCGATTCGGTAATCAAAGTAGTAAATGAGGCTCGTGAAAACGGCCTTCAAATTACAGCCGATATGTACACTTATAATGCGAGCTCTACAGGACTTACTGGAGTAATGCCTACCTGGGTACAAGCAGGAGGTCACAAGGCTTGGATTGATCGAATGAAAAAACCTGAGATTCGAAAAAGACTTTTTGCTGATATCAGAAAAGAACTCTCAGAACAAGAACCTGAAGGAATATTGATGGTCGGTTTTAAAAAGGATTCTATGGCTCAAATATACCGAGGTAAAACTATTGCACAGGCTGCCGCAATGAGAGGACAGTCTCCAGAGGAAACCATTGTTGATTTAATTATCGAAGACGACAATCGAATCCAATGCATCTACTTTAGTATGAGTGAAGAAAACATTCAAAAGAAAATTCAGATTCCGTGGGTATCCTTCTGTTCTGATGCGGGAACTTATTCCGATATCTCCAAAAACTTTAGAACACACCCTAGAGCCTTTGGAAGCTTTATCCGTGTCTTAGGAAAATTCTCCAGAGATGAAGGACTCTTAACCTTAGAAGAAGCTGTTCGCAAACTAAGCGGGTTGCCAGCTACAAATTTAGGATTGACCAACAGAGGGTTTTTAAAGGCTGGTTATGCTGCAGATATTGTCATATTTGATCCAAATACCGTAGCTGATCACGCCACTTTTGAAGATCCGCTTCAGTTTGCCACTGGAGTCGACAAAGTGCTGGTTAATGGTGTTCTTGTCCTAGATCAAGGAGCGCATACCGGTAACTTTCCTGGAGTATTTGTCAAAGGATCAGGGGCCTTATAAAGACCTAATTCTTACTTTTATGAATTCGGCATTTAAAACAAACGAACGATGGAAAAAGAGATGGTTTACCATTGGGATGATATTGTTTATCCTTGGAACTATTGATCCATTGGAGGGGTCTCCTCTTCTTTTGACAGGAAGTTTTTTAATGGCTCGAATGAAATACCTGTCAAAAGAAAATTATTGGAAACACTATAAACTCGGAGCTCTTTTAATAGCGATTGGATTTGTCAGTTTGCACATCTCTTCGTATTTAGGAGGGTTTGGTCCAGATGATTAATCTTGGTGGTGGTCCGTTTTTCTAGTACCATACCCATTAGGATGGTTGTTTTTTGTATTTTTCTTCTTCAAATGGGTATTCCGTATCAATAGCAACTTATGAAACAAGAATTAATAAAAGCTCAAAAAGAAAATTGTTTAAACTGTGGAGCGCAGCTTAGAGGTGGTTATTGTCATGAGTGTGGACAAAAGAGCAAGGACATTCAACTGAGTTTTTTTAAAATCCTAAAAAACTTCTTTGACGAGGTTACTTTTTTTGACAATAAAATCTTCGCTACCTTAAAACTATTAGTATACCATCCTGCAAAACTTACTCAAGAGTATATCGATGGAAGGCGGATGAGTTATGTTCCTCCATTTAGAATATACCTGTTTTTGTCGTCAGTTTATTTCATTTTTGCAATAAGTAATCTTAAGGAAGGTATCGACAAGATCGCACTCAAAGACAACCCAGAATTGGTTAGTGTTATGAATGATTCTACACTGACAAAGGATTTGGATCTCAAATTTGACCTTCAACAAAAGGACAGTATTCAGTTATCCAATGATGACTGGCTCAATAAAAAATGGAGTGGAATTACAACTCAAATTAAAAATAACCCACAAGAGTCTCTAAATAAATTAACCACAGCTTTTTCTGAAAAGCTCCCTTATTTACTGTACCTCTCCTTACCAGCATTAGCCTTTTTTCTCTGGTTATTCTATTGGCGTAAAACAAAAAGTTATTACGTCAATCACTTTATATTCTCGCTCTATTTATTTTCTTCAGTTTTCTTCTATCTAATAATGGAAAATATTGTTGAACTAGTCATTAATCTATTTAGGAGCACCCCTTTTAGCTTTGGCAACATCAACTTTATTCTCTTTGGAATCTTTCCTTTTACAGCGCTGTATTTATTCTACAAACAATCCCTTTTAAAAACACTTTTAAAATTTTTGTTGTTATCTATTTTTCTAAGCAGCTATATGTTTGTTTTACTGCTAATCTTGTTTGTCGCTTCGATCATTTCACTTTAGATAGCTTGAAAATATATAGTTAGATTAGTTATGGCAGTAGGTCAAAATCAATGACAGGAGCTTCACCTTGGTCTTGACCAATGGATGCATCTACGACACTGTAATCATTAAAAAAGCCACAGTGTTGTAAGTAATAGCGGCCTGATTCAACACCTCCTTTATAATCCAAACGATAGGCTCTTCTTCCAATATCATCAGTCGTAAAAATAGCCTTGTTGAGATCGTGCCAATTTCCCTGAGTATCTCTTGCCCAAAGCTGATGATAATATGCCTTTCTAGTTTCATATCCCTTTTCAGGATTGAAATTTTCCAAAAACGAATAGGGATGTGTATACCAGGTATTGGTTTGAGGTCTTAGGAAGCTTGCAATCAATTTCCACTGGTCTATCTCGGGGTCTTTAAAATAAGCCGTATAGATTGTATTTCCATTTCCATCGGGCTCCACTGAATTTAAAAACTGATAACTCACTCCTGCCTTCCAGGGATACACTAAATAGCTCTGCCCCCCAGAGCCTTCGTTTCCAAATTCACCAACGTAGACCTCTTCCCCTGCTTTCAGTAGTTTAATTCGTTGATCTTCGGGTATGTCATTAGGATTTTGAGTATTGTAGGGACTCCAAACTGAAAATAGAATCCTGCGTTCTGTATCTGAATTCACTTGCATTCCAAAATAACCTTCTCCAAAACCATTGGCCATGGCATAAGTTCCTAACTGATCATAATCTTCTGGAACCTCTACCTGAGAAAACATCCATTTGATATCGGTATTTTCTGGAAATTGATAGGAAAGGTGAACAGAAGGTCCTCTTCTACCCCAATAGAATCTATTTTGAAGATTATCTCTAACAAAATTTAAATCCAATAACTCATTAGAGTATATTTTTAGATTGAGTAATTCAGAAAATACAGCTGCAGTTTCCAATCCTTGAAGTGAGATTGAATTGTAACCTTTTTTGAGGGTATGCACTCCAATATTAATCTCTCGTTCACTGGGAGCTACCTCAATATCAAAAAATTGATGATTAAAAGAAGCTCTGTATTTGATTGGATCTAAATGTGCTAAAATTGGAAAGGTGAATTTACATTCGACTTCCTTATTAGCATAAAAATAGACAGTTAATTCCTTATCAGTCCCTGTCCATGAAATAACCCCTTCTGGAATAATCGATAAATTACCCAAACCAGAAGTCGTAAACGAATTACCTCCCAGGGGAATCAATTCGCTATATATGTATTCTCTTTTAATTTCATCTTGAGGGTCGATGGTATTTGACTGACATGCAAGACACAAGAATGCTATCATTAGAATCATAGTTCTCATCGAGTATCATTTTAGGTTCTTAAATTAAAATTACAAAACATTCTATGACATAAGACTTAACAACTTATTAAAATTTCAACTGTGGAATTGTTACATTTGACAAAATTTTTCAATTATGAGTTTATTAAAAGAACTAGAATCCAGAGCAAATAACTGTTGTGAATTATGTGGTGCTACTGAGAACCTAGAAGCCTACCAAGTACCATCTTCACCAAGTGAAGGTGCGGCAACATCTATCTTAGCTTGTAAGACTTGTGTTTCAGATTTTGATGCTGAAAATAAGGATGTTAACCACTGGAGATGTTTAAATGATTCCATGTGGAGCGCCGTTCCTGCAGTTCAAGTAATGGCCTGGAGAATGCTCAACAGAGTTCAAGAAGATTGGACAAGAGATTTGCTCGATATGATGTATATGGAGGAGGACACTAGAACCTGGGCAGAAGCTGCAGGTGACGGTGAACAAAAAGAAGATGCTGTGATTCACAGAGATGTCAATGGAGTGCAACTTCAAGCTGGAGATTCTGTAGTTCTCATTAAGGATTTAAAAGTTAAGGGATCTAGTATGGTCGCTAAACAAGGAACTGCTGTGAGAAGAATTTCTTTAGATCCAGAAAACGAAAACTATATCGAAGGAAAAGTAGATGGACAACATATAGTGATCATCACTCAATACGTCAAGAAGCTGTAAGCAAAATGAATTTAATAAAAAAGGGCCATAAGAGGCCCTTTTTTATTAATGAAATTTAAGAATAACTTATTCTCCGTGTAACCAAGCTTTCTTAGCGAGTAATTCATCTTCAGATTCCTCGTGATTATCATCTGGCACACAACAATCAACTGGACATACAGAAGCACATTGAGGTTCATCGTGGAATCCTTTACACTCTGTACACTTATCAGATACAATAAAATAAAATTCATCTGATATTGGTTCATTTGATTCATCTGCATCTACTTCTTTTCCAGAACCTGGAACAGTAACCATACCACTAAGAGCAGTTTCATCAGAATAAGACCATTCGCTATCTGGTTCGTATATTGCATTGTTTGGACACTCTGAAATACAAGCATCACAGTTAATACATTCGTCTGTAATAATAATAGCCATAGAAAATATTTTGAATCAAAAATACAGATTAAATCAACAAAATGTAGTAATTGTAATTTATTTTTTTTAATTCCTATAATTTCGATAGGTTTTATATATTTGCATTTGATTCTTAAATTAATGTATTTAAGAAAACTATATGTAATTTTGACTTTCATTTATAATTATTTATCAAAATGAACACTAACAAGACAAATGAAGTAGAATCTGTTGTAATCCGATTTGTTGGGGATTCCGGTGATGGGATGCAGCTTACCGGCTCACAGTTCACGGACACTGCTGCGATGCTGGGTAATGATATTGCAACATTTCCAAACTATCCAGCAGAAATTAGAGCTCCTCAAGGAAGTCTTTATGGTGTATCTGGGTTTCAAGTACAGATCGGGAGTGTTGAAATTAATACTCCTGGTGATGAACTTGATCTTTTAGTAGCTATGAATCCAGCTGGATTAAAAACAAACTTAGCCTCTTTAAAACCAGGCCATACTCTCATTGTTGATAGTGATTCGTTTAACTCAAAAAATCTTCAAAAAGCTGGATATACCTCCAATCCTTTGGAAGATGGCAGTCTGAATAACTACCGACTCCTCGAGGTTCAAATGACCACCCTTACAAAAGGGGCCGTAAAAGACGTCGAAGGATTGGATAATAAAACCATCACTCGATCCAAGAATATGTTTGCTCTTGGGATGGTCTATTGGATGTATCATCGATCTACAGCATATACCATCAACTTTTTTAATAAAAAATTTAAAAACCATCCTCATTTAATTGAAGCCAACACAAAAGTTTTAAAGGCTGGCTATAATTATGCCGACACCCTTCAATTAATTTCAAACACCTACAAAGTTGCTCCGGCTAAAATGGAGAAAGGAACTTATAGGATCATTATGGGAAATACGGCTTTGGCGTGGGGATTTTTAGCAGCAGCTGAACGATCTAAATTAAATTTATTTTTAGGATCCTATCCTATAACCCCCGCTTCGGATATCTTACATGAGCTTTCAAAGCACAGACATTTTGGAGTTACAACCTTTCAAGCAGAGGATGAAATCGCAGGAATCACATCTGCCATAGGTGCTTCATTTGCTGGAAAACTTGCGATTACTACAACTTCAGGTCCTGGTTTAGCGCTCAAAGGAGAAGCGTTAGGATTGGCTGTAATGACAGAGTTGCCATTGGTGGTTGTCAATGTTCAAAGAGGAGGGCCTTCAACAGGTTTACCGACGAAGACAGAACAGTCCGACTTACTTCAAGCAATGTATGGTAGAAATGGAGAAAGCCCTGTCATTGTAATTGCAGCGAGTACTCCCTCTAATTGCTTTGATTATGCTTATGAAGCTTCAAGAATCGCCATTGAACATATGACACCTGTAATTTTATTAAGTGATGGATACATTGCTAATGGAACAGGTCCTTGGAAAATTAAAAAGTCTATTGAGTTAGATGAAATTACTCCACGATTCATACAAGCAGACCAAATTCCTGAACAGTGGCATCCCTATCAAAGAGATGAAAGCAACCTTGCGAGAGATTGGGCTTTACCTGGGCTCAAAGGATTTGAACATCGAATCGGAGGTCTTGAAAAAGACTTAAACTCAGGAAATGTTTCCTATGATCCGATAAATCATGAAAAAATAACCAAAATCAGGGCTGCCAAAATTGAATTAGTAAAAAATAAAATTCCACACTTAGACTTGAAATTTAATTCTTCTGGAGCTCTACTTGTGGTTGGATGGGGAGGTACTTATGGATCATTGTTTTCTGCTGTTAAAGATCTTGTAAATGAAGAAGACTCTATTGGATTTGTTCACTTTAACTATATTAATCCCATGCCCTCAAATACAGAGGCTGTTCTTCGACAATTTAAAACTATTTTGGTTTGTGAACTAAACAATGGCCAACTATCTTACTTACTCCAATCAAGATTTGAAGGTTTAAATATCAAGCAATACAATAAGATTCAAGGTTTGCCCTTTAGCAAGTCGGAACTGAAACATGAATTTAAAAAATACCTCAATTAATTATGGAAGCTCTTACAGAAAAATATAGCTACAAAGATTTTGCAAGTGATCAAGAGGTCCGATGGTGTCCAGGCTGTGATGATTATGTCATCTTACGAGCCATGCAAAAAGCACTTCCTGAGATTGGTGTATCTAGAGAAAATATCGTATTTGTTTCAGGGATTGGTTGCTCCTCCAGATTCCCATACTACATGAACACCTATGGAATTCATTCCATTCACGGAAGAGCACCAGCCGTAGCGACAGGTGTCAAACTTGCAAATGAAAATTTAAGTGTTTGGATCATCACAGGTGATGGCGATTCAATGGCTATTGGAGGAAACCATTTTATACACTTGTTGAGAAGAAACATCAACCTCAATATCGTGTTGTTTAACAATGAAATTTACGGTCTTACTAAGGGTCAATTTTCTCCAACTTCGAGCGTCGGATTAAAAACCAAATCTTCCCCCTATGGAAATGAACAACCTCCTTTCTCAGCCGGAGAATTGGCACTTGGAGCGAGAGGAAAATTTTATGCACGTGTTGCAGGAAATAACCCAAAAGAGATGGAAGACATCTTTATCCAATCTGAACAATTTAAAGGGACCGCTTTAATTGAGGTCCTTCAAAATTGCGTGATTTTCAACAATGGATGTTTCTCAAAATATACCGACAAAAACAACAAAGAGAACCAACAATTATATGTTGAACATGGAAAACCAATGATATTTGGGAAAGAAAAAAATAAAGGGATTCGATTGAAAGGACTTCAATTAGAGGTCGTTACGATTGGCGAGAATGGGGTTACAGAAAACGATTTATTAGTGCACGATGCGAAAATAGAAGATCCGACCTTACATTTAATGTTAATTCGTCTCAGTGCTCCAATAGTCACAGGAGTGATTCGAGCTGTTACCTCTACAACCCTAGAGGACAGCATGAACGAAGTGACTGAAAATGTAAAAAAGTCATCACATTTTAATAGTGTAGATGACCTATTTTTTTCAGGCGAAACTTATGAAGTTAATTAATAACTCATAGAAAAAGATCAAGGCTGCGATTTTATATCGTACAACTCATATCTTGTCCACAACACATCGGAGATTTTATTTTTCCTTCACATGTAGGACATTTTGACACCTGAACCTGTCGACCATCTGCAGTGGTAATCGAATCATTTACTAAAGGTTCATTACATTTTGCACAGGTTGCGTTGACCGACATCCCACACACATTACATTCATATGTTGCCATAATTAATTTTTTTTCAATTTAATGATTCTTATTTATACATCACAATGATTCCTTGTTTTTTGTGATTAAATCATTTGACGGTTTATACAAATACCATAATAATCAATAATACCGCTCCTGCCAAGCTAAAATACAAGCCCTTTTTAAAAACTGAAGTTGATGGCATAAACATCCAAAAAGAGGAGAGTGCAAAAAACACTAGAGAGATTCCAAAGAAAATATTGAAATAGTACAACGGACTATCAACTGTTGCTTTGTGCATATGTTCTATTTTGTCAAGAAGATAGGGAAGCTCTGCTTTCTCATAAGATACCGCTCCAGTTGAAACATCATAAGTTCCCGTTTTGTTAAAGTGAATAATATTCCCTTCTGTTTTATCTACAAAAACTCTTGTTCGAAGCGCTTTACCGATATCTTCTCCTTTTAAATTAGGGTCGATGGTCATTTCAACTTGAGTTACTTTTTTAAAGGTATTGGTGTTTCTATAGACCATGATTATTCCACTAAGACCATAAACCAGCATTATTCCGGCTAAGAAAAATCCTAAATAACGGTGATAAATTCTGATTTTGTTGGAAGCGTTTCTTGAATTGAGTTTCATTGTTTTTAAATATTTATTTCTAATTAGATACCTAAAATACATAAAGGTTTAATATCCCTTATTTTAATTTTAAGATAACTGCTTGATAAGGTTTTAAAACAGCTTTTCCATCAGCAGTTTCAAGATCCTCATAATTATTAATTAAAGTATCAGACCATTTGTAGTTGCTCAAATCAAGTGTTGAATTCTCTTTGCTGTAATTTAATACCACCAAAACTTTTTGACCTTCATAAGATCTAAGGTAGGCATAGATTTGATCTTCTGTATCTAAAAGCTCATAATCACCGTAAATCAATACTGGATTTGAGGTCCTTAAAGCTGTCATTGCTCTGAAGTGGTTTAAAATAGAATTTGAATCTTCATTTTGAGCTACAACATTGATAGTTTTAGTGTTTTCATTTACTGGCAACCAAGGTGTTCCTGAAGTAAATCCACCTTTTTCAGTAGCATCCCACTGCATAGGAGTTCGTCCATTATCACGAGAAAACTTACTTGCGCGTTTTAAGAAGGCATCTGGGTCTCCACCTTCGCTAAGCGTTTTCTTATAACTATTGATTGTACTTATATCGTCGTATTGCTCAATAGCGTCAAAATAAATGTTTGTCATCCCCAATTCATCACCATAATACAAATAAGGAGTTCCTCGCATGGACAGTAAAAAGGTATGCAACATCTTTGCTGATACTGCTCTAAATTCATCGGTATCATCAGTAAAACGCGATACTAAACGCGCCTGATCGTGATTGGACAAAAAGATAGAAATCCATCCCTTTTCAGAAAACTCATTGTCCCATTTAGTGAAAACTTCTTTAAATATTTTTGGACTATACCCTTCTTTATTAGGAAGATCAACCGCATCAAAGGCGTAAGCCATCGATAGTTCATTTCGATCGGCATCGACTAATTCATGAGCTTCTTTAAAATTTCTTCCAGCTCCCTCTGCAACACTCATCACATTGTACTTAGAAAAGACTTCGTCGTACATCAATTTTAAATAATCGTGAAGTCCCTCTTGCATCGCATAGTATTGGATAAAATCCTTTTCATAGCCCTCTGGGAATTTTGGGAATGTAGTATCCTTAGCTGCAAATTGAAAGGCGTCTAATCTAAATCCGTCTACTCCTTTTTCTGACCAAAATTTGAGAATATCAATAACCTCCTCTTTTACTTTTGGATTGGACCAATTTAAATCGGGTTGTTGTTTAGCAAAATAGTGTAGGTAATAAGCATCGGTAATCGAATCATAAGCCCAGGCATCCCCTTTATCATCAAATAGACTGTAACGATAGTTAGGTTTCCCTTTTTCAGCAGGCCACCAATGGTAGTAATCTCTATAAGGGTTATCTCTTGAAGAGCGCGATGCTTTAAACCAAGGATGCTCCCAAGAAGAATGGTTCACTACAATATCCATTATGATCTTTAGATCTCTTTTGTGCATCTCTTCTAACAAAGTATCAAAAGCTTCCATACCACCGTACTCCTTAGCAATTGCTCTGTAATCACTAACGTCATATCCATTGTCAAAGTTTGGTGATTCGTAAATTGGATTTAACCAAATCGCGGTAACACCAAGTGATTTGATATAATCCAACTCTTCAATAATACCTTTGATATCACCGATACCATCACCGTCAGTGTCTTTAAATGATCTTGGATAAATTTGATAGACAATGGCCTCTTTCCACCATTTTTTCTGTTGTGTTTCTTTTACCTGTGCTGTTGGTCCACACGAAAAGAAACCTAGAGCTAGTAAGATGACTAAAATTTTAGAATACATGTTTAAGGTTTGGTTTTATGTTATTTGTATTAAAATCAAATAATCACACACTGGAAGCAACCTATCAAAAAAAGTCAATCCCTTGAGATTAATTGAATTTCTTATATGCCATTAGGCCCCTCAAAATGCGGCTCCAATGCTATGTTTTTAAGTTCTATTAATTTATTTAGAAAGGCTTGATTTCTTTCAAAATTCTTCTCCTTCTCAATCAAAATAGCTTTGCCTTGGGCATGAATACTGAAAAAATCAGTATTGTAAAGGTGTAATTGATAATAGGGAACGGCCCAAACAAAAGTCTCCGTTTGAATTTTAAAGTGAATGACAATACCTTTTGGACGTAATTCGATGACAATTTTTTTAAAATAGTCGTCGGTCAATGGCTTCTCAAAATCAAAATTTCTAAACTCAACGACTTTTAAATAGTTGGATCCCACACGGTGTTTGAATCGATGCCATATTGAAAAAGGCGACCCCACTAAATCATTCAACGCTGCGTCAAGCAGCTTTTCTTTATAGGAATTATTGTAAAACATTGTCGTGCATTTAACGCTTGTACAAAATTAAGGTTTTAAAAAAGATAGGGGACGATTCATTTGTTGTTTTTTAATTTAAAAACCTCGTTTGGAAGTTGAATGGCCTTTCCAACAAATACCAAATTTCCATTTTTGGGCGTGAATACTCACAATTTATCAATAAAAGTAAATTTATTTTAAAGAATGTAAAAGTTTTAAATACCTCCTGTTTTTTTTAAGGGGGTATAAAAATAAATATACTAATTTTGCCGCCCATCCCATAAAAATTTTGGGGTATTATAAAAATATTACGACTATGGAAACTATTAACTCATTGACAGCTGAGGACCCTCAGCAACTAGTCAATGCAATTGATTCAGTATGGGTGGCCATTTGTGCTGCCATTATCTTTTTAATGGAAGGTGGATTCGCCATCTTGGAAGCAGGGTTTGTACGCTCTAAAAACGCCATGAGCATTATCGCAAAAGTGATGATCGATGTGGTTTTTGGGGGGATTGCCTTTTACGTCATTGGATTTGGAATTGCCTATGGAAATTCAAACGGCTGGTTTGCCTTTGATACCGGAATTACCTCTGAAGATTTAGGTCTTGGACTCACTGTATCTAACAAACTCTTCTGGTTTATTCAAATGGGATTTGCAGTTGCAGCAATATCAATCGTTTCTGGTGCAGTTGCTGAACGAATGAAACTTTGGCCTTACGCCTTGTTTGTACTGTTATTTACTGCATTTATGTATCCTTTAGCAGCCAACTGGGTATGGAATCCTAATGGATGGTTAGCCATAAGAGGATTTAACGATTTTGCAGGTTCTGCTGCAGTTCACGCTATGGGAGGTTTTGCTGCATTAGCAGGAGCTATTGTATTAGGACCTCGTCTTGGAAAATACGACGAAAATGGAGAATCTCAAGCAATTCCTGGTCACAACCTACCACTTGCAGCCGTAGGTGGATTTATTTTATGGTTTGGATGGTTTGCCTTCAACCCTGGATCAACTCTAGGAGCTGTTGGAAACTGGGAACTCATCGGAACTGTAGCGACCAACACCTTTTTAGCTTCTGCAGCAGGAGGAATTTCAACCATGGCCTATACTTATTTTAGATACGGTCAAATTGATATCACCATGATGATTAACGGGGTTCTTGCAGGATTAGTAGCAATTACTGCAGGATGTAATGTCGTTGAAGCTGATGCTGCCATCTTAATTGGTTTTATCGCTGGTATCTTAGTTGATGTAGCCGTATTATACGTTGATAAAATAAAAATTGATGATCCTGTGGGAGCGATTGCCGTTCACGGTGTCAATGGTTTATTTGGAGCATTAGCTGTAGGATTATTTGCTACAGAGGGTGGTTTGTTTTACGGTGGAGGAAGTGACTTATTCACAACACAACTCATTGGCGTTTCAGTAATTGGCGCTTTTTCATTTGTTGGAACCTACCTAATTATGACTATCTTGAAGAAAACAATTGGAATTCGTATTCCTGAGCACGAAGAAGTCGTAGGTATTGATGCTGTGGCATTTGGAGTAGAATCTTATACCACATTTGAATAATAACGTATAAAAAGCATTACAATGAAAAAAGTAGAAGCAATCATAAGACCCTCAAAATTAAAAGCTGTTCAAAGAGGATTGAAAAACGCCAATATTCCATGTATTACAGCAGTGCCTGTTAAGGGAACTGGTTTACAAAAAACCTACTCAGAACGCTATAGAGGAACAGAACAATCACTAATCATGTCCAACAGAACTCTTATTATTTGCGTGGTGAGTGATGATAATTTAGATCTGTGTATCGATGTTATTTTAGACAACGCCTCAGAAGGAAATGTTGGTGATGGTAAAATCTTTGTATATCACGTAGAAGATGCCGTTCGAATTCGATCTAAAGAACGTGGGATTTCAGCTATTGTATAATAGCCACATCAAAAATTATAGCAAAAAGGGTCAGTAATTAAATTACTGGCCTTTTTTTATAACCACTTTAGAGTTATTGCTACGAGCTTCTTCTTAAACTTATTATAAGGCGGCATTATAAAATCCAAAGGACCCCATCCGTATTGTCTCATTAAAGATCGCTCGCTTGAAAAACTCTTAAAACCATAAAAACCATGAGAACTACCTATTCCAGAATTATTCACTCCGCCAAAAGGCAAGTGGTGATTGGAATACTGAATAATTGAATTGTTGATACAGCTACTTCCCGCTCGAGTTTGAGCGATAATTTGTTTGATACTTTTATTGTTTTTAGAATAGATGTAAAGCGCTAATGGACGCTCACCTTTGTTGACATACTGTATGACCTCTTCGATTTTATGATAGGTTTTAACAGGTAAAATAGGTCCAAAAATTTCTTCTTGCATCAGTTTTGAATCCTCACTAATTGAATCAATAACAGTAGGTGAAATATAATTGTCTTTTGCCGTTTCTCCTCCAATGACCAATTGATCTCCTAAAGACAAGGCATGATCAATAGCAGCTTTCAAACGCTGATGATGTGCTTGATTTACAATTCGACAATAGGAAGATGATTCACCAGAATTAGAATCGTAAAAGCGATCAATTTGTTCTTTTAAATGTTTTAGAAAGGGTTCTTTAACTTTTTCTTCAACAAAGAGGTAATCTGGAGCAATACAGATTTGTCCAGCATTTAAAAACTTAGCCCATGCAATGCGCTTAGCAGCTCTTTTTAAATTGGCAGTAGCATCGACAATCGTTGGTGATTTTCCTCCGAGCTCCAAAGTAATTGAACTCAAATTCTCTGAAGCTGCCTTCATTACAATTTTTCCAACTTTTGGAGAACCTGTAAAGAAGATATGATGAAAAGGAAGCTCTAATAAGGCTGTGGAAACTTCAACACCTCCCAAAACAACGGCTACTTCCTCCTCTTTAAAAATTGACTTTACAATACGCTCCATCAATTTAGAAGTGTTTGGAGTGTGTTCTGAAGGCTTTAAAATAACTGTGTTTCCGGCAGCTATGGCTGAAACCAAAGGACCAAATGTTAGATTGACTGGAAAATTCCAAGGGGAGATAATTAGACAAACTCCTTTGGATTGGTATTGAATCCATGAATTGGCTCCAAAAAGCGAAAGTGGAGTTTTAACCGGTTGTGGCTCCATCCAAGAATGAAGCTTTTGAATTGCCAATTTAATCTCACTGATCACAGGGTAGATTTCTGTGAGATCTGTATCCAAATGAGGCTTTTTAAAATCATTGTATAAGGCTTCTTTAATGGAATCGCGATAGTCGACTTCCAAGGCCTTTTTCAATACTTTTAATTTGGTGATTCGCTCTTTAGCAGTTGTTGCACCAATGACTGAATAATGATTTAACTGCTTTTTAAATAACTCCTGATATGGGTTCATTTTGAAAATTTATTATTTTTAAATGTACGAATTATTTAGCATGCAAATCCGTTTAACTCAAAGCACTGATGACCTCATAGGTATCAAATCACTTCAAAGCCAAAACTTAAAAGTAAATTTAAGTGAAGCTGAAAAAATAAGTGAAGGATTTGTAACCGCTTCATACACCATGGAAGCACTGGATCAAATGCATCACCTTCTTCCTTCTGTAATCGCAGTTGATCACGATAAAATTGTAGGATATGCCCTTGTTCTAGACAAACGTTTTAAGGGGACTCATCATTTAATCGATGACTTAATTGAAAATATCGATAAGCATTATTATCTCGATGAAAAATTAGCATATGTGAACTACGCTGTTGTAGGACAGTTATGCGTTGACAAACAATACCGGGGACAGGGACTTGCGTCAAAGCTGTATCAAAGTTTCAGAGACCACTACTCAAAACTTTTCCCCTATTGCATTACCGATGTAGACAGAAGCAACATACGATCGTTACAAGCCCATTTTAAAACAGGGTTTCAAACTCTTGGACAACTTCAGTTTGAAAATGCTGACTTTGAAATCGTATTGTGGGATTGGAATAAGCACTAATTATTTTTGAGGCATTTCCTCGGCTCTAAATTGAATCATTTTTTTTAAGAGTTCAATTGGCAAGTCTTCCTCTAAGGGAAATTGCACAGAACCCTTCCCTGTCTTATAGTTCTTTAACTCTTCTTTAAATTCAATATATACATTCGGATAAGCGTAAAACCCAATATGTTTACTAAATGCTGCATAGTACAAAAACTGTCTTCCGTTTAATTTATAAGAAGGCATACCATATCCAATTTTTTCAGTGGCCTGTGGAACTAATTCGAAGATAAGACCACGAATAATAGCTAACTTTTGTCTAACTGGCACAGGAAATTGTGATAAGTATTCTTCTACTGTTTGAGGTCTTTTTGCTATCATCCTTTTAATTCTTTTCATTTAAAATTAAGAAAAAAAATAAGTTTATTAATTTATTGTGTTTTTTTTACACAATCTGTATTGTAAACTGTTGATTTTTACTAACTTTAATGCCCACAAACTTAACTTATATGAAAAACATCTATCTTTTAGCAGTAGCTTCGATTTTAGTTGCAAGCTCCTGTAAACAACAACCTCAGTGGTCACAGGCTGACCTCAACGAAAATATCAAATTAGTCACTGTTGAAAATGGACCAGTATTGGGTTATTCTAACCATTCAGGGGTTAGCATTTTGGTTGTAGACCAATTACCATTTAAAGATTTAAACAAAAATGGAAGCTTAGACCCTTATGAAGATTGGAGACTATCTGTTGAAGAAAGAGCTCAAGATTTAGCTTCAAAAATGAGTCCTGAACAAATTGCTGGACTCATGCTTTATTCAGGTCACCAAAATGTTCCCGCTGGATCAGCTGGATATTTTAGAGGAACCTACAACGGCAAAAGCTTTGAAGAATCTGGAGCAAAAGCTTCTGATTTAACAGATCAACAAAAGAAATTTCTAACTGAAGACAATCTGCGACATGTTCTTGTCGTAGGTGTTGAATCACCAGCTGTTGCAGCTGATTGGAACAATAACGTACAAACTCACGTTGAAGGTTTAGGCTTAGGGATACCTGCCAACAATTCATCGGACCCTAGAAATGGTGCTCGTTCTGACGCAGAATACAATGCTGGATCGGGTGGCACCATTTCACAATGGCCAGAAGAAATTGGTTTATCAGCAACCTTTGATCCTGCTATTACTGAGCAATTTGGAAGAATTGCTTCACAAGAGTATCGTGCATTAGGAATCGCCACAGCATTATCTCCACAAATCGATTTAGCGACAGAACCTCGTTGGAATCGTTTTTATGGAACATTTGGGGGAGATCCTGCCCTTGCAACTGATATGGCAAGAGCTTATGTAGATGGATTTCAAAGTAGTGCTGCTGGAAATGAAAATGCCGACGGATGGGGAGCTCACTCTGTTAATGCCATGGTGAAACACTGGCCAAGTGGCGGCCCTGAAGAAGGAGGTAGAGACGGTCACTTCGCTTATGGAAAGTTTGCAGTTTATCCTGGTAATCAATTTGAAACGCACACCAAAGTATTTACAGAAGGTGCTTTTAAACTCAGTGGAAAAACAAAGAAAGCTGCTGCTGTGATGCCTTATTATACCATCTCCTATGGTCAGGACACTACATATGGTGAAAACGTAGGAAATGGATTTAGCAAATACATCGTTACTGACTTACTCAGAAACAAATACGGTTACGACGGAGTAGTTTGTACTGACTGGCTCATTACAGGTGATGAAGGAGCAAGACCAGATGTATTTTCTGGTAAATCTTGGGGAGTAGAAACACTGAGTATTGCAGAACGTCACTTTAAAGTAATAGAAGCTGGATTGGATCAATTTGGTGGAAATAACGATGCAGGTCCTGTACTTGAAGCATTCAAAATGTACGAAGAAAAATACGGAAAAGAAGCTGCAAGAACTCGTATTGAAAAATCAGCGGTACGTTTACTTAGAAACATCTTCAATACTGGTTTATTTGAAAATCCTTATCTAGACCAAGCGACTTCTGTAGCTACAGTTGGAAAACCTGAGTTTATGAAAGCTGGTTATGAAGCACAGCTCAAATCTGTGGTGATGCTTAAAAACAAAAACCAAGTTCTCCCTATTAAGGAGCGCAAAAAAGTATACATTCCACTGAGACAAATACCTGCTACAGTTAACTTTTTTGGACAACCAGTTCCCCCACAAGAAGTGGATCCTGTCAACAGAGCTATTATTTCAAAAAAATATGATATTGTCAACACCCCTGAGGAAGCTGACTTTGCCATGATCTTTATAAAAAGCCCATACAGTAATGGGTATTCAAGAGCTGATAGAGAAGCAGGTGGCAATGGTTATGTTCCTATTAGTTTACAGTTAGAAGACTACACTGCAATTGAAGCGAGAGCTGAATCAATTGCTGCAGGTGATCCTGTTGTTGACCCAACAATTACCAATCGCTCTTACAAAGGAAAAACTTCAAGGTCCAACTCGTATCCTGATCTAAAAACCATCGACGATACTCGTAAAGCACTTGGAGACAAACCAATTATCTTAGTGGTTTCTGCATCCAATCCAATGGTATTTAACGCTATAGAAGAAAAGGTAGATGGTATCTTAGTAGAATTTGGAGTTTCCAATTCTGCGATTGCAGATATTGTAAACGGAGCTTATGAACCTTCTGGATTACTACCACTTCAAATGCCAAAAGACATGGCAACTGTCGAAAAACAATTTGAAGATGTACCTAATGATATGGACCCTTATGTAGATAGCTTAGGTAACACTTATGACTTTGCATTTGGATTGAATTGGTCAGGAGTTATCAAAGATGCTCGAACTCAAAAGTACGGACATTAAGATTTAATTCTTTGAAATAAAAAAGGCTGAGATTACTCTCAGCCTTTTCTTTTGGTGTCAAAATAAAACTAAAAATTGCTTATTGCATAAGCTGCAATAAACTGGGTTATAAAATGATAAACTAAATTAATTCCTGTTAGTTTCCAGGATCTATTCTCCCAAGCGGCTGCTCCTAAATGAGTCGGAACATAATATCCCAGCCAAGTAAAAAAACTAGCGCTCAATAGAGCAGACATCCAAGAATGAAATTGGCGATTACTGCTATCCCAACTACTAATATATTAATTTGAATTTCCAACTGTAAAGTATTAAGGTTGATTTAATTAACAAACGCAAAAATCTTATATTTATTATTCTATTGTCCTAAAAACCATTTGCTATGAAAACTAAAATTATTCTACTAAGCATCTTCTTATTGAGTTTAACAGCTCGATCTCAAGAGCAGTACACCCCCACAAAAGCTATACTCGAATCTAGAGAACAATTTCAAAATGATAAGTTTGGAATGTTTATTCACTGGGGGCTATCATCCATGTTTGGTGATGGTGAATGGGTGATGCAAGTACAAGGGATTTCAAAAAAAGATTATCAGGCCTATTTACCTGCATTTCATCCGAGTCAATTCAATGCGGAAGAATGGGTTCTTGCTGCCAAAGGAGCAGGAATGAATTACATTATTTTCATTACTCGCCATCACGATGGGTTCTCGAATTGGGACACTGCTTATTCCGATTGGAAAATCACCAATACGCCCTATGGAAAAGATGTATTAAAACAATTAGCAGAAGCTTGTAAAAAGCATGACATGAAGTTAGGACTGTATTATTCAACGCTTGATTGGGTTCGTGAAGACTATCCCTGGAGAAGTGGTAGAACTGGTCAAAAAACAGGTAGAACTGGTCAAGGTGACTATGCCTCCTATCTTCAGTTTATGAAAAATCAACTCACTGAATTGCTCACAAATTACGGAGACATTTACGCTATTTGGTTCGATGGACATTGGGATCAAACCAATCCGGAAGGACATGAGGATCGTTCATCCAGAATTGACTGGAAATACGACGAAATCTATGGACTCATTCACAAGCTACAACCTTCAACTTTAGTTGGAAACAACCATCATTTAGATCCTATTGCTGGTGAAGACTTTCAGATGTTTGAACGCGATTTACCAGGCGAAAACCATTCTGGATTTAACTTTCAAAAGGTGACTGACAAATTGCCTTTAGAATCCTGTGAAACCATGAATGGTTCATGGGGATACAACATCAGTGATCACAAATTTAAGAGTAAAAGAGAACTCCTTCACCTTCTTATTGGCGCTGCTGGTAGGAATTCAAACCTACTTCTCAATGTAGGTCCAAAACCCTCTGGAGTTATACCACAAGAAAGTCTCGATGGATTAAAACAAATGGGAGAATGGACTTCCATTAATGGAGCCTCTATTTACGGAACTAGAGGAGGCCCTTTAAGTCCTCAAGTTTGGGGAGTCAGCACACAAAACGACACTCATGTTTTTGTGCATATCTTAAATCATCCAAAAGATCAATCCATATTTATACCAGGATCCTACGCTAAAAAAGCAGTGTTATTAGACTCTGGCAAAAAGCTTAAAATTCGTTGGGAATCAAAGGGAATCCATGTTATGAGTGAATCTATTCCTTATGATGAGGACCCTCAAGTACTCGTTCTCGATAAAAATTAATTGACATCAGAGTCATAGTACAAGCCCATCTCTGAAATAAGTGCCTTATCGTTAAAATCTGTCAGTTTTAAAGCAATGGCTTTAATATTGGATGTAGGGAAGCGAACGATTCGCTTATTCCCTATCGTTGTTCCTTGGTAAATAACTTGCCAACTGGCATCGATTAGTGCCTCTATTTCAAAAGATCGAATTCGCTGTCCTTTTTGAATGGCTTCTTGTATTACAAATAGATTTGAACTTTTAGTTGCATCAAATTCAAGGATAATTTTTGAATCCTTATCTGTGATTTTCACAAAGCTTTCTCTTTGACCATCAGTAAGAATAGATGAATCCATCACATTGGATGATGATTCCATTTTGAGTTGTGCCATAGTAGCGAGGTTGGTTTCAAATACCCTTTCGATTTTCGACTTCAGACCTTGTAAGGATGCGATGTCATTTTCGTGAACTAAACCTCTACGATCAACTGGGAGATTGAGTAGCAAATTACTGTTTAAGCCTACTGAATTACAATAGATATCCCATAGGTGTTCGACGCTTTTCACCTCATCGTCTTCACTTTGATGATAAAACCATCCTGGACGAATTGAAACATCCGTCTCAGTTGGAATAAAATGGGTGCCTTTTTCTTGACCAGGTGCAAATCGATTAAATCCGGGCATTCCAGGATAGATACTATCTTTGTATATTGTAGACCAGGTCGTTTGATTGGCATAACCTTTTTCATTTCCTACCCATCTAATATCTGGACCCGCATCAGAGAACATAACAGCATTAGGCTGTAATTCTCTCACAATTTGATGAGTCAAAGGCCAATCGTAATAGGTTTTATTGTCAATCTTTCTAGTTTCATTGGCTCCTCCATAGTAGCCATCACCTCCATTAGCTCCATCAAACCAAACTTCAAAGATTGGTCCATACTGAGTTAATAACTCTCTGAGTTGATTTCTGTAGTATGTGAGATACGCATCCGTTCCGTAATCAGGGTGATTTCGATCCCATGGCGAGAGGTATACGCCCATCTTTAAACCGTATTTCTTAGAAGATTCTGAGAGCTCCTTTAACAGATCTCCTTCTCCATTTTTCCAAGGACTGTTCTTTACGGAATGCTCTGTGTATTTACTGGGCCACAAACAAAATCCATCGTGATGTTTAGCCGTAATCACGACTCCTTTCATTCCTGCTTCACTGATGGTTCTTGCCCATTGATCCGTGTCTAATTCAAAAGGATTAAACAATTTTGGAGATTCATCTCCATACCCCCATTCTTTGTCGGTAAAACTATTGATACTAAAGTGAACAAAGGCGTAGTATTCTAGATCTTGCCAATTTAATTGACGTGGACTTGGAACAGGAAGCGAATTCTTAATTTCTTGTGAATTACAACCAATAAGTAGTGCTGGCAAAATTACACCAACAACAATTTTTAAATAGTTATTCATTGGAATTAATATAGGGTTCTCATGGTTAATTAATTCCTAAAGATAATTATTACAATGTATCTAGAGAATGATATGGCATATCAAATGCATCTGAGATTTCCTTGTATACGATTTTACCTTTGATGACATTTAGTCCTTTTCTCAATGAAGCATCTTGATCACATGCTTTTTCCCATCCCATCTCTGCCAATTTAATTGCATAAGGAAGTGTTGCATTGGTAAGTGCTGTCGTAGATGTAAAAGGGACAGCTCCAGGCATATTTGCTACACAATAATGAACCACATCGTCTATGACAAAAGTTGGATTCTCATGGGTAGTAGGCGTACAGGTTTCTATACAACCACCTTGATCAACTGCAACATCGACAAGCACTGTTCCTTTTTCAAGATCTTTGAGCATATCTCTTGTGATCAAGTTTGGAGCTTTAGCCCCTGGAATCAAAACAGCACCGACTATTAAATCAGCTGTAGGTAATAATTTTCTAATATTGTACTCATTAGAGTATAAAGTAGTGACATTCTTAGGCATAATGTCTGAAAGGTGTCTTAATCGATCGAGATTGATATCCATGATGGTTACATGAGCACCTAATCCTGCAGCCATTTTAGCGGCTTGAGTTCCAACAACACCTCCACCTAATACAATAACATTAGCTGGAGCAACTCCAGGCACTCCTCCTAAAAGAATTCCCTTCCCTTGCATTGGGCGCTCTAAAAATTTAGCTCCTTGTTGAATTGCCATTCTTCCTGCTACTTCAGACATCGGTGTCAATAGTGGAAGCGTTCGATCCTTTTCTACAGTTTCATATGAAATACAAACAGCACCAGATTCTAGCATGGCCTCAGTTAACACTTTAGAAGATGCAAAGTGAAAATAGGTAAAGAGCAATTGATCTTTTTTAACTAGACCGTATTCTTCGGCGATAGGTTCCTTAACTTTTACAATCATTTCTGCTTTTGCGTATACTTCCTTAATTCCAGGAAGGATTTGTGCTCCGGCTTCTACGTACTGATCATCTGAAAAACCAGAACCAACACCAGCTCCAGTTTGAATAAAGACCTCATGTCCTCTCTTTGCAAATTCTAAGACTCCTGCTGGAGTCAATCCAACTCTGTATTCGTTGTTTTTAATTTCTTTTGGAACCCCAATAATCATAACTGACTTAATTAAATTGAACCTCTCGATTGTACAATCGCCTGTTTGTTTTATATAATAACAGCGTAAAAATAATTAATTTATAACTAGTTGTTGGCAAAATGTTTTACATCAAACAACGAATTATGAATAAAACAAAATGAATAACTATTTAGAAATTAATTGAAAAATGGTGTTTTTATCAAAAAAGTGATGTTTTTTGAAGTTTTTTGATTGTTTATGAAGAAAAAAGGGGGATTTTTTTGAAAAAATAAATTTAAATATAAATCAACATCCTGCCTTTTTTATATCAAATGCTACTTTTTTGCAATAAGAATTTAAATCTTAGACCTTTTCTATTGCTAATTATGCATTGGATATAAAGTAATAGATCAGTAAGGCAGTTAATAGAACAGTCCCTGAAAAGAACAAATAAAGCAATTGCTTGTTTCTTTTTTGAATAGGTATTCCTGATTTTTTAATCAGTCCTTTATCTTGAAAGGAAGATTCTAAAGCAATTCCAATTGAAGTACCAACTGCAACTCCTATTCCAATGAAAGCAAAATTATCGAGCGCAATGCTTATTGCTAATCCAATAGGAATTCCAGTTGCAATTCCTGTAGACATAAAAAACCCCTTGGGATATTTCTTTTTTTGTTCCATTTATTTCCCCTTGAACCAATAGAAGATTACCGAAAGTAAAATACTCAAAATAAGTGAACTCCCCAAAGGAAAATAGATTTGAGTGTTTCCTTTTTTAAAACTAAAATCAAGTGGGTTGTTATATGAGAGAGAACTCTTGTCAAAAAGCCATAAAAGCGCTCCAATTAACACGAGAATTAAACCGACAGTTATCAATGATTTAGCCATTGCACAAAATATTTTTAAACTGATATAGATTCACTAAATTTAATGAAAATTATCGCTTTATGGAAATTACCTTCTTAGGACATGCCTGTCTATTGATCAAAACCAAAGAATGTAACTTGATTGTTGATCCCTTCATCAGTGGCAACCCACTTGCTAAGGAAGTTTCTGTAAATTCAATCAAGGCTGATTACATCCTTTTGACTCATGCACATCAAGATCATATTTTAGATGCTGAAGCGATTGCAAAAAACAACAATAGTACAATTGTCAGTAATTTTGAAATTGTCAATTACTTTCAAAACAAAGGAATTAATGGCCATCCTATGAATCACGGAGGAAGTTGGAAATTTCCTTTTGGAACGATCACTTACACCACAGCAATTCACACCTCTTCTTTTCCTGATGGCAGCTATGGTGGTCAACCAGGTGGATTTGTAATCAATACAGACCATAAAACTATTTATATCGCAGGCGATACAGCATTGACCTATGATATGAAACTCATACCACTTAGACATCAGTTAGATCTTGCAGTATTACCCATTGGAGATAATTTCACCATGGGAATTGAAGATGCCATCATCGCTAGTGATTTTTTAAATTGCTCTAAAATATTAGGTTACCACTACGACACTTTTGGTTATATCGAAATCGATCACACAAAAGCGATCAGTCAATTTAAAGAACATCAAAAAGAACTGATCTTACTGGAAATTTATAATTCATTAACTATTTAGTGTAATTTCGTATTCTCAAATCGCTACTATGAATACAGCATCCAACTTAGAAGCACACTTTAAAGCATTTAGAGATCAAATTATTGGTATTGATCAAACTTTCGAATCACCATACGGGAAACAGAAAATCACCTATGCAGATTGGACTGCTAGTGGAAGACTCTACGGCCCTATTGAAGAAAAACTAATTAAAGAATTTGGCCCGTTTGTGGCAAATACGCATACCGAAACTTCCATCACAGGTTCAGCGATGACCTTGGCTTATAAAAAGGCTAGAAAAATAATTAAAGATCACGTTGGAGCGAATACTGAAGATGTACTGATCAGTTCAGGAACAGGAATGACTGGAGTTGTCAATAAATTTCAGAGAATACTCGGATTAAAAATAGCGGAGCAATTAAAAGAACACACTCATATTCCTGAAGAATTAAGACCGGTAGTCTTTATTTCTCATATGGAACATCATTCGAATCAAACTTCTTGGATTGAAACCATTGCTGAAGTAGTAGTAGTCGATTGTAATACAAATGGATTATTTTGTTTTAAAAATTTTGAAAAATTACTCAAGAAATACGAAGATAGACCTCTTAAAATCGCTTCAGTAACTGCCTGTTCTAATGTAACTGGAATTCAAACCGATTATCATCGAATTGCAAAAATGATACACAAAAAGGGAGGACTTTGTTTTGTTGATTTTGCATGTTCAGCACCCTATGTAACCATCGATATGCACCCAAAAGACAAATGGTCATATTTAGATGCCATTTTCTTTTCACCTCATAAGTTTTTAGGAGGACCAGGTTCTGCCGGAGTCTTGATCTTTAACAAAAAACTCTATAAAAATATCGTTCCAGACAACCCTGGTGGTGGAACGGTTAACTATACCAATCCCTGGGGAGATCACGACTATGTTGACGATATTGAATCAAGAGAAGACGGGGGGACTCCTGGATTTTTACAAGCGATTCGCATAGCACTATCCATTCAACTCAAAGAATCAATGGGAGTCGAAAACATCATCGAAAGAGAACATCAGATCAATTCAAAAATATTTGATGCCTTAGAGCCAATTGAAAACCTGACCATATTAGCTGGTGATCACAAAGATCGATTAGGAGTATTTTCTTTCTTTATAGATGATTTGCATTTCAATCTCGCTGTAAAATTACTCAACGATCGATTTGGAATTCAGACAAGAGGAGGTTGTTCTTGTGCTGGAACTTATGGACATTACCTTTTGCATGTTGATCAGGCTACTTCCAAAGACATCGAGAAACAAATCCTTGAAGGCTGTTTAATGGAACGTCCAGGATGGGTCAGAATGTCCATTCATCCAACAATGACAAATGCTGAAATTGAAATGATTTGTGATGCGATCAAAGAGTTGTGCAAGCATCACAAAGAGTGGTCGAAGGATTACAACTACGATCCAATTAAAAATGAATTCATCCACAAGCTGGAATACAATCTCGAAGAAGAACTTATTGAAAAATGGTTTAACTAAATCGAACTAATTTGTACCTTTACTAGTCTAACAACTATCTTCATGAAAACAATATACACACTAACACTATCACTACTTATGGCATTTTCACTATTTTCAAAAGCTCAAGATTCAAAAGCGTCTACGCCTCTTTACGATATCCAAATCGACGATATCCATGGAAATCCAATAAATTTATCTGAATTTAAAGGAAAGAAGATTCTCTTTGTCAATGTCGCCTCAAAATGTGGATTTACTCCTCAATACAAGGACTTGGAAATGCTACACGATCTCTATAAAGATCAATTGGTACTCATCGGGTTACCATGCAATCAATTTGGGAGTCAAGAGCCAGGAACAAATGAAGAAATTGTAGAGTTTTGTTCAGCTACCTACGGAGTGAGCTTTTTGATGACTGATAAAATCGAAGTCAAAGGAGAAAATCAACATCCCCTGTACACTTGGCTTACTAGTAAAGAACTCAACGGCAAGAAAAGTTCTACTGTAAAGTGGAATTTTCAAAAATACTTAGTGGATGAAGAAGGAGAACTTATCGATTTCTACTATTCAGTAACGACTCCAATGAGCTCTAAAATTTTACAGCACTTATCGGAGCAGTAAAATGAGAATTGCGGTAGCGCAACACTCCCCCAAAGCTGGAGCTATAGAAGAGAATATTGAAAAGCATCTCAAACTGATTCAATCTGCCATTGATCAAAATTGCGACGCCATCTTCTTTAATGAATTATCGCTTACATCCTATGAGCCAGATCGAGCCTTTGAACTACAAATGGGCTTGGATGATCCAAGACTCAAAGTATTTCAAGAGTTAAGTAATTTAAATGACCTTGTAATTGTCATAGGACTCCCTCTTACTGTTGTCGATGGAATCCAAATTGCCAGTGTAATCTTTCAGCCAGATCAATCTAGAGCGTTTTACAGCAAACAAATTCTCCACGAATCTGAATCGGCAATTTTTATACCTGGAAAAGAACAGATGATTTTGACAATTAAAGAGAAAAAAGTTGCGATGGGAATTTGTTATGAAAGTCTTCAAGAATCACATTTCTCAAACTGTGTGGCTTTGGGTACTGATATTTATATCGTCAGTACTGCTAAAAAACAAGAAGGCTTACAAGCCGCTATGGATTTTTATAGCTATGCCTCTAAAAAATATCAGATTCCAGTAATTATGTCAAATAGCAATGGAATTACAACTCGTTTTGAATGTGTTGGCAATTCTGCAGTTTGGAACAATGGAGTCCTTTTAAATCAACTTTCTAAAGATTCCGAATCAATCTTATTTTTAGATTTTTAAAGTTCATTTATACTATATTTAAATTAATTGAGTTATAGTAAAAACTTAAACCAAATCATTATGAAAGAAAAAATTTTAAACATCCTATTTATCTTATTTGGACTTTTTATGGCCAACTCTGGAATCAACAAATTTACAAATCATATGACGATGGGAGAACCATCTCAAGAGATGCAAGAGCTCTTTGGTCATTTGATGGCATTCGGATGGTTATTGCCATTGGTAGGAATTGTAGAACTCATTGGAGGAATTCTCATTATAATTCCAAAAACTAGACTCATCGGAGCCATCACGTTACTTCCAATTATGACAGGAATCTTATTAACACACATTGTAAATGATCCGTCAGCTATGCCAATGGCAATCGTATTTTTTGTGTTGAATGCAGCTATATTAGTGATGGGAAGAAACAAACTCTGTGAATTAAAATCCTAATCATAAATTGAGAATTAAAATCTAAAGCTAGCTGTTGCTAGCTTTTTTTATTTTATTTTTAGCCTTCTTAAACCTTTCTAAACTTTTATCGTCTAATTAATTTAGACGATACATCACATGAAAAAATACATCCTCTTACTTTTATTATTAACAACTGTAATCTCCTTTGCGCAGGAAAGCAGAAAATCAATATTTGTTAAAAAAATTGATCAAGCTATTGCTATTGATGGTCAATTAGATGAGTCGATTTGGAAAACTGCTTCCGTCGGAGATGACTTTTGGGAATTTTTCCCAACTGACTCAATTAAATCTGAAGATAAAACAGAAGTTAGAGTCCTCTATGATGATCAAAATTTATACCTAGGCATTAAATCGTATACGAAAGGAGATGACTTTCAGGTAGGGACCCTTAAACGAGATTTTGCAGGGAGATCCAATGATAATACTTCCATCTTATTAGATACCTATATGGATGCTACCACGGCTTATATGTTTGGTGTCAATACGGCAGGTGCCATGAGAGAGGGGCTGATTTCCAATGGAGGTTCTGATCGAAATTCCTATAATTTATCATGGGACACCAGATGGTATGCTCAGGCAAAAACACACGACAACTATTATATCGTTGAAATGGCCATTCCATTTAAATCAGTTAAATTTCAAGAGGGTGCTAAAAAATGGAGATTTCAATGTTATCGCTTTGACAACCAAAGCAAAACACAGAGTATATGGTCTCGAGTTCCTCAAAATCAAATATTGATCAATTTAGCCTTTACAGGTGAATTGGAGTTTGAAGAACCCTTAAAAAAATCGAAAACTCCAATTGAATTGATTCCCTATGTAAATACCATCTCTTCCAGAAATTTTAGCGATTCAAAGGGTGTTAATAGTATTGCTGCAGGTGCAGATGCCAAAATCGCTATAGGAAATAACTTGAATCTCGATGTGACCTTCAATCCTGATTTCTCAAATGTAGAGGTTGATAATGTCGTTACCAACATTACGAGGTTTGAAGTATCTCTTCCTGAAAAACGTCAGTTTTTTATTGACAATAGTGATTTATTTGGGTCCTTTGGATCTAGTAGAGATGCAAACCCTTTCTTTTCACGAAGAATAGGAATCGCTAAAGACAAAGAGGGCAACAATATTGAAAATAAAATTGTCGGGGGAGTTCGACTCAGTGGTAAGCTCAATGAAGATTGGAGATTAGGTGTTTTGAGTATTCAAACAGCTGCTGATCAGTTCAATGAAATTGCTGCAAACAACAACAGTATGCTAGTGCTTCAAAAAAAGATGTTTGCTAGATCCAATTTAGGAGTGTTCTATCTCGATCGTTCCAATGTCGGAAGCTTTGATTATGTAGATCCTGACGATCGCTATAACAAAGTAGTTGGAATCGATTATAATCTTGCTTCTTCAGATAATGTTTGGAGTGGTAACTTTTACATTCACAAATCGTATCAACCTAATTCAGGAAAGGATAATTCAAGTATGCGTACCTTTCTCAATTACAATACAAGAAAGTGGAATATCTTCTCTGATTTAGTTTATCTAGGAAAGGATTTCAAATCTGATTTAGGTTTTATTCGCAGAACCGATCTTTTAAAATCAGGACGCGTTATCGAATATAGCAGTTATCCTAAATCTGGAAATATCAATCGCTTACAATACCGCTTCATGTGGTTTGACTTTTGGCAACCATCTGACGATATGAGATTAACGGATCGACGCTTGTTTTTTAATTTTGATGCGACTTCTAAAAGACAGTTCAATGTACAAATGAGGTATTCCAACACCTACACCTACTTAACAGATTCGTTTGATCCAACAAGAAGTGATAATGGACAACCATTAGACGGAAATCAAGGATATCATTACTCAAATGCTGAAATACAATTAAGAACAAATCAAGCTTATGAGTTTTCAATTGATTCTCAGTTTTCATTTGGTCAATTTTACAACGGAACTAGAACTTCTTTAAATCTACAACTCAATTATCGATTCCCACCAAAGGTCAATCTTAGTATGCTCGTAGATTACAATAGAATCAAATTGCCAGAGCCATATTCAAGTGCAGATTTATGGTTGATTAGTCCGAAATTAGAAGTTTCTTTTACTAAGAAATTATTTTGGTCAACTCTGGTTCAATACGCAAATCAATCGGATAATTTAGGAATTAACTCTCGTTTACAATGGAGATATGCTCCTTTATCTGATCTCTATTTAGTGTATAACGACAACTATTATGTCAATGATTTTGAGCCTAAATACCGCTCGATTAACCTCAAGTTGAGTTATCGTTTTCCAATCTAACGTCACTTTGATAGATTTAATTTGAACTCATTTCTAAAATAAACAAATAGGAATGGAATACGCCTTATGAAAAATGCTTTTGGAACTAATCATATACTTTTATAGAAATTCGTTTGTTCGGAGTGGGGCTGTAAGCTAAACAAACTGCACAGTTTTCAGGATCATCAGCTAGGGCAAAGATAAATTCATCTCCTTGTTCAATAGTCTTAGGAAAGGAACAGACCGATTCTAAAGCAAAGACATTGCTGAAGGTCTGTTGTTCTATGGGATGAACCCATTGCTTTTCGTACAATGAAGCATCCAAATCCCCATCGACCACTTGAATTACATAATTCATGCAAATCCCTTTTAGAACTAATTTTCCTTTAAATTGGCCTGGTTCTAAATTAGTTGACTCCTCTTTGGAACAGCTCCCCAAAACAAAGCACATCGTTAGAATTGTAAAAAACACTTTCATTCGATTATTTTGATCTTATTTATCATTATAAATAAAACCAATATTACTGAATCCTAAGGTTATATCAAATCTTCTTATTAACTTTGTAACATTGACATAAATCATTATTTTATATCCTTGTAAAATAATAATACTAAAATTTAAAACGATCTGCATCTATAATTTGTAAATTGCAGATCAATAAAAAGACAATCTCGTAAATTAAATCCTATGAAAAAGCATATCCTATTATTTGCAAGCTTATTTTTAGTGTTGGGTGCTTCTGAAGTTTTTGCTCAAGAGGGAAACGTTCCTCTAGAAAAACACAACAACCACTACCACTATTCAAGACAACTATTGCCTGAAAAGACTCAAACACCTGTAGTACAAGACTACAACACTACAGTTGACAATATGGGTATTGATGTAAGAATTAAACTATCAGCTGGAATCAACGCCATTAATTTCTTAGGAGATGCTGCTTTTTGGCTTCAAGGTCAAGATTTAGAGCGTCAGCACCTTTCAATTGGTCATTTAATCTTTGGTGATGATCAAAAACACCAAGGATTTCCTAGTTTTGGAATTTCTGCCTTATTTGCAGATGGTGCAGAAGTTGGATTAGGAATCACTAAAAATAAATTTGCAGGTCAAAACATTGATCTTACGTATTTTGCTTTAGACCTATTTGGAAAATATACCTTCTTACAAGAAAATTTAGTAAGCCCCTTTGTAAAAGCATCTTATGGTAGATCTTCAGTTTATGAAAGCTCCTCTGTTAACGGATTTGCTTTTGGATCGAACCTTTCAAGAGAAGTTTCTCCAACATTTGCATTTGGAGTTGGAGCTGAAGTTAATATTACTTATGATTTTGGGCTTTATTTTGATCTTTCTTACAGAAATGCTTGGGAACAATACGCTCAAAACCACTACGTACAATCATTTGGAGTTTTCTATAAATTCTAATTGAATTGAACCGACTAAACAAAAAAGGCTCCCATATGGAGCCTTTTTTTATTACTTCAATAGATCCATTATTCTATTTTAAATTCTCCTTCAGCTGATGTTACACCATCGCTTATACTTACCTTATAAGTTCCTTTTGGCAAGTAGTAGACACCATTATCAGCTTCTTTAAGCTCTTCTTTAAAGTCTGATCTATAATTGCTAAGTCCCTTCTCTGAAAAACTCAAATCATAGCTGTAATAGTTTAAGCCAGCATCTGCATTAATACGAGTCGAATGGACCATTGGTCCAGAGATGTGTTGAATTTCAAAAGTTAATTCACCTTTCTTTTTAAGATAGTATGGAATTTGAATCGATGGGGTTCTAGCTTCAGACCAGGAAGATCTTTTGTTGCCCCAGTTGGAACTGTGTCGAATTCCTTTCACTTCAAAAAGGTGTAGATCTTTTGCTCTAGTCTCAGAATTCAATTCTTGTACATGAGCAATATCCGCCTTGTACACGCTTCTTCCATGTGTTCCCAGTAATAAGTGTTTTGCTTCCGCCTGTATCACCACATCGTGTACAGCTACTGCAGGGAGCCCCTTTGAAAAGGGTTCCCAACTACCTCCTTTATCAAAACTAACATAAACTCCATTATCAGTTCCTGCGTATAGTAAATTTTCATCTGATGGATCTTCAATTACTGAATTCACCGCTCCTAAAGGAAGAGCCGCACTGATAAGATTCCAATCTTCTCCATTGTTATTTGATGCATATATATACGGAGTGAAATTATCAGATCTGTAAGCGTTTAAACTCATATAGACTCTGTTTTTGTTATGAGTAGAAGGATAAATACTGCTCACCCACTGCTCAGCTGGAAGTCCTTTAGTAATGAGCTTCCAAGTTCCACCACCGTCATCAGTTCTATATATCATCCCATCGTCAGAACCTACGTAGATTTTACCGAATTGAAAAGGAGATTCCTCAACAACTGAAAGAGTCCCAAAAGGAACATTTCCATTCTTACCTCCTCTGGTCAAATCCCCTGAAATAGTTTCCCAATGATCTCCTCTATCTAGAGACCTGTGTAACTTATTCGATCCAAGATATAAGATATCCTGATGGTGTTTTGATAGAAAAATTGGAGTTTGCCAATTAAATCGAAGTGGAGCTTCTCCCAATTCGTGTTTGGGCTGTATGGGTTTGTAATCATTTGTTTTGAGATCGACTCTAAAGTAGTTTCCAAACTGATACCCCGTATACACAATATTGTGATCTCTTGAATCAACTTGAACTTGCATTCCATCTCCTCCAATGATATTCTTCCAAGGATACTCCCCTCTACTGTGCCATGAGGTATTTAATCGAGCATTGTGAGCCCCTTTCCATACACCATTGTCTTGCAATCCTCCATATACATTGTACGGCTTTTGATTGTCGGTTGTAATAAAGTAAAACTGTCCGACAGAAGGAGTGTTACTTTTAAGCCAATTGGAACCTCCATCATAAGTGATATTAATTCCACCGTCGTTTCCGTTGATGATATGAAGGTCGTTTTCAGGATTGATCCACATCACATGATGATCTGAATGCATATTGTCACCATTGATAGCGTAAAAACTTTTACCTCCATCTTTGGAAGCCAGCAGAGGAACTCCTCCAATGACAATTTTATCCTTGTTTTTTTGAGAAACTCCTATTCTAGCAAAGTAATAACCGTAGGTATAGAACAAGCCTTCTATAGGTTCCTCATTTTGTTTTGTCCAACTAGCTCCACCATCTGTAGATAAAAAGACTTCTGCTCCTATAATTGGTGACTCAAATAGATTGGAGTTAGCGTCTTCTATATAAAGTGCCAAATCAGAAGGCTTTGCTTTTTTGTCTTTAACGAGCTCTTTAACAGATTTAGCATCGTACTTTTTTGGAAATCCATTTGATCTCAAGTACTTGTTTAATTGACCATCAGCTAAGTCTAAAAATGTGGAGAATTTCATGGTTTTAAAGTCTTCTTTTTCAAGTGTTCCCTCCTCTTTTTTTTCATCTTCAGAAGTTGGTTGATGAAATTGACTGTCGTGAACCGCGTAAACAGTTTGAGCATCATACACTGCTAAACCAATTCTTCCAGCTCCATCTCCTGTAGGAAATCCACTCGTTTGAGTTGAAACTAAGTTCCAAGTTGCTCCTGCATCGGTACTCTTATAAATACCACTATGGCTTCCACTGCCTTTAAAATCCCATGCCTTGCGATCTTTTTCCCATGCGGCTGCATACATAATATCAAAGTTTTCTGGGGCTGCAGCGAGATCTACTATACCGGTATTATTAGCGATATTCAATGTCATTTCCCAGCTTTGACCTCCATCTTTAGTCTTGTAAATTCCTCTTTGTTCGTTGGTCGAATACAGATGTCCTAAAACCCCTACTACAACTTCATTAGGATTGTGAGGATTGATGAGTATTCTACCTATATGATGAGAATCTTCCAATCCCATGTGCTCCCAAGTCCTACCTTTATCAGTTGATTTAAGGACTCCAACACCTGCATAAGAAGAACGTGAAGAATTGTTTTCTCCAGTTCCTACCCAAATAGTCCCTGTGGGCCAATCCACAGCAATATCTCCTATGTTTTGAGTAGAAGCACTGTCCATAACTGATTCAAACGAAGTTCCGTTATTATTGGTGTACCAAACCCCTCCGGAAGCATAGGCTACATAAAATTCAGTTGAATTTGAAGGATTGACATCGACATCGACCACCCTTCCACTCATTACAGCTGGTCCTATATTGGTGAATTCTACATTTTTTACAATCGAATTCTCTTTGAGAGACTCTTGATAGGTCAAGGATTTTTTTACTGCAGAAGCAGGTGAAGCAAGTTGCGCGTTCATTACAGAAGTCATTGCAATAAACACAAATAAAAGGGTTCTTTTCATGGTTTAAATTTTAAGCAAGTTGAAGATACAAAAATTGTCTGAAAGGATGATTTCGAACTTACTTCTATACATTATTTTAGTACTTTAGCGAGGATGAATACGGATTACGAAAACAAAAAAATAACGATTGTAGGATTGGGGTATGTGGGACTTCCTCTCGCTTTAGCTTTTTCAAAAAAATATCCTGTTGTCGGTTACGACATCAACCCATCTAGAATAGAAGATTTAAAAAAGGGAATCGATCAAACAGATGAAACGAACCCAAAAGAACTCCACGCTGCTTTAGAAAATGGTTTGCAATTGACCAATGAGATTGAAGCTATTGCTGATGCTACGATCTACATCGTGACCGTTCCAACTCCTGTTAATGAGAACAAAGAGCCTGATTTGAGTTTTTTACTCGAAGCTTCTAAAACAATTGGTTCGGTATTAAAATCCGGAGATTTGGTCATTTATGAGAGTACCACCTATCCTGGTTGTACTGAAGAAGATTGTGTTCCTGTTTTAGAAAAGTACAGCAAGCTAAAATTTAATCACGATTTTTTCTGTGGCTATTCTCCAGAGCGTATCAATCCAGGTGATAAAGTCAATACCCTTACAAAAATTAAAAAAGTAACTTCAGGTTCTATTCCCTTGATCGCTGAATCTGTAGATCAATTATACAAAAGTATCATTGAAGCTGGAACTTTTAAAGCCTCGAGTATTAAGGTCGCTGAGGCTTCCAAGGCAATAGAAAATGCTCAGCGAGATCTCAACATTTCTTTTGTCAATGAACTCGCTCTTATCTTTGATCGAATCGGCATTGATACAAGAGAAGTATTGGAGGCTGCAGGAACCAAGTGGAACTTCTTGAAATTTACACCAGGTCTAGTCGGTGGTCATTGCATCAGTGTGGACCCCTACTATCTTACCCACAAGGCAAAAGAACTCGGTTATGACCCTCAAGTAATTCTTTCTGGAAGAAAAATCAATGATTATATGCCGAGTTTTGTCGCTCAGAAAATGGTCAAACTCATGGGACAAAAAGGAATTCCTTTAAATCAAAGTCGTTGCTTGATTTTGGGAATTACCTTTAAAGAAAACTGTCCAGACATCAGAAACTCAAAGATTCCACAAGTAGTTCGCGAATTAGAAGAGTACGGTATCACGGTATATACCCATGATTCTCATGCGGATTCTAATGAGGTCAAAAGAAATTTTAATATCGAATTAATAGAAGAACTCAACACCTACGACAGTATCCTTTTAGCAGTCAACCACAAGGAATACAAAGATTTAAAAATAAGTGAATTAAAACGATTCTCAACTTCAGTAGTATTTGACCTCAAGGGAATCTTCCCAATGGATCAAGTTGATGCTCGTTTATAAAAAAGTAAAATATGAATGTTTCCATTCCTAATATAATATCAATGAAAAAATTTCCATTCATATTATTTGTCTTGAGTATTATTACGATCAATGCTCAAACTTTAGAACTAGCAACCCCTGAATCTGTAGGGATGTCATCAGAACGTTTAGAGCGTTTGACTGATCGATTTAAACAATACATAGATGAGGGAGCTCTTCCTGGTACAGTAACACTCATTGCTCGTAAAGGGAAGATTGTTTACTTTAAAGCACTAGGTGAATCAGATATGGAGTCTCATACGAAAATGAAAGAAGACGCTATTTTTAGAATTGCCTCTCAAACAAAAGCCATTATCAGTGTTGGAATTATGATGCTTCAAGAAGAAGGTAAATTACTCATTCACGACCCCGTTAGCAATTATATACCCGAGTTTAAAAACTCCACAGTAGCAGTCCCAAATGACTCCAAGGAAGGCTATGAAATTGTTGCCGCAAATCGAGAAATCACTTTAAGAGACCTCCTCTCTCATACTGCAGGGATTAGTTATGGAGGTGGTGCAGCATCTCAGCTTTGGAAGGAAGCGGAAATCCAAGGTTGGTATTTTGCTCATAGAGATGAACCCATTGTTGAAACGATTAAACGATTGGCTGTATTACCTCAGGAAGAACAGCCTGGAAAGCGATTTGTTTACGGATACAATACCGATATTCTAGGTGCTGTCATTGAAATTGCTTCTGGAATGCCTTTAGATCAATTTGTTCAACAAAAGATATTGGATCCACTAGAAATGAATGACACTCATTTCTACCTTCCAAAATCAAAGAAAAAAAGATTGGTAACCGTGTATAACCAACGAAATGGCGTCTTAGTCAGAGCTCCAAAATCTGGAGGAATGGAAGGTCAAGGGCTTTATGTTGAAGGCCCTAGAAAGAGCTTTTCAGGAGGTGCTGGATTGTTGAGTACTGCAAATGATTACGCTAAGTTTCTACAGATGATGCTCAATAATGGAGTATACAACAATCACCGCTTACTATCTAGAAAATCTGTAGAACTAATGACTTCTAATCACTTAGATTCAGTTGAGTTCCCATGGACCGGAGGCACAGGCTTTGGATTGGGCTTTTCAATAGTGACCGATCTTGGCAAATTTGCAAAACCATCCTCTGTAGGAGAGTACGGTTGGGGAGGTGCCTATCATTCATCTTACTGGGTAAATCCAAAAGAAGAACTCATTGTGGTCTACTTTACTCAAGTGATTCCAATTGCTAATGTTCAAGATCACGACACCCTCAGAGCCCTTGTTTATCAATCCATCATTGATTAAAAAGATTTTTTCCTATTAATTTGATTTAATTAGTCAGTCGAATGTAATTTCATTCAAATGACATCAATAAAAAGGGGATGATTACATCCCCTTTTATGATTGGTGCATTTTTAAAACTAGAGATTAAACGAAAGCCCAGCGTAGATTCCAAAGGGATGTCCCGCTCTAAAACCTGCAGGAACTCTAGATGCCGCATATACCTCATCGAATAGATTAATCACATTTATTTTAAGATCAATTTGATCACTTAATGCATATTGAGCTGCAGCATTGACAATTAAATACGAATCTAAAGGTTGAGCTTCAGCTCCAGAACCTGCCAAAGTTGGGAAGGAACCTTGAAAACGAGCGTTAAAATTTAACTCAAATCGAGGTACTACAATTCCAGTGTTCACATTCCACTGATGTTGTGGAATATAGGGCACACGATCTCCTATTTCAACAGAACCCCATAAGTCTTGACTGCTATTAAAATCAGTCTCGAATTTTGCATTAGTAAGTGTATACGTAAAATTTATTGGCCATTGTAATTTAGTGGTATTGATCACTTGATACGTTAAAAGAAGCTCCATACCATGAACAAATACCGCTCCAGCATTAAACTGATCTAGTGAACCAGTACCTCCACTCGCAGCACTATCTGATCCTAATAAGTTTTCATAGTCATTTATAAAACCCACCAACTCACCGCTTAACGGACCAAAACTAAATCGAGAACCTAACTCATAGTTTACACTTGATTCTGCCTTTTCTCCTGTTTTGCTTCCTGGAGGTGAAAATCCTTTGTGAATTCCACCAAAAACAGAAAACTGATTGGATTTGGTATAATTAAATCCTACACCTGGGATCCATACGCGAACTGTATTGGAGCGCTCACTTAGATTTGAACCTAAGCGACTTGCATCTGAAGATCCATAATCCACTCTGGCTAGGGTAATGTCTTCATAGCGCAAACCTGGAGTCAGGGTTAATCCGTTGTGTTTCCATTTGTAAACAGCATAGGATGAAAAAGCAGTTGCTGATGAAATTCTATTTCCTTGTGCACCACGGATTCCGTCTGAGTTCTTTACTAAATCTTGATTGATGAGTTGGTAACCATCTTCCCATTGGAATCGGTCTTCTTCATCATAATGGTAGCGCATTCCAACTTCAATGTCATTAAATGCTCCGTTAGAACTGTACCAATGACGATCTAATTTGGTTTGAATTCCCTTTGAGGTATACACTCTGTTGTTGGCTTTTAACAATAAGGAGTTCGGATCACCGTCAATTGTTCCATTTAATAATGCTAAGTGATCAGAAAATTGATCAGGATTTGAAACCACTTTTGCTAATGATTGCTTAGTTCCTTGATAGATAACATCATCAAGTTTATACCAATTGCGTGTAAATTCATTATGATACGCATTGGTAGTTATTTTAAACAATTGATTGAATTCAACAGAGTGAGTCAACATGAACTGTTTTTGTTGTGCATCCATAAGATCTCCCTGTGAAGAAGCATACCTTCTGTAAGGATTTTCATTAAAGTCTTCAGCTGTTAAACCTAAATAGGTTTCATTTGAGAGTTCATCATAAAAGTGATATTTCAATTCTAGATACTGAGGATTCGTGGCATTTTGACTTGAGCTCCATCGAACTTTGGCCATTACATCAGTGATATCAAATCCTGTATTGTCATTAGAATCTAAATTTTTAAAGCCATCCGAATTATAGTTCGCATATTCTAACAAATAACCGAATTGTTCATTTTGATCTCCTACAGAGGTAAGTATTTGAGAACTATTAAAGCTCCCAAAATTTGTTTTAAACCGAGCTTCAAAGGATTCTGGTATTGAAGTTGAGACCATATTCAGTGCCCCTCCAGTTGTATGGGGACCATACTGTACTTGACTACTTCCTTTAAGTAACTCAACTGCCTCCATTCTTAGAATTGAGGGGAAGTAATAGGCTGCTGGAGCTGCATAAGGTGCTGGAGCGATTAAGACTCCATCTTCCATTAGCGTGATTTTAGAACTTCGTTGTGGAGATGTACCTCGAATTGATAGATTAGGACGTAATCCAAAACCATCTTCCTCATAAAAATTAATACCAGGCACACGGCTCAATACTTGACTAATATCTGTTGCAGAAAAACTAGTCAATTCCTTACTTGAAATATAATAGGCTGAACCGGTTCGATTCTTAGCGACAAATTGATTTCCTAATATGGTATTAGCTCGAATAATTACCTCGTCGAGTTGTTGGATCGTATCTAACGACTGCACTTTATTTTGAGCAAGAACAATAATTGAGAATAATGAATAAACTAAAGATAAAAGATAGGATTTTCTCATTGTTTTTATTTAGATTAATTATAAATAGTGATGCAAATTTACTTTCTAGTAATCTTTTAAACAAGTTTATTTAGAATTATTTTAAATAATTTATTGAACTATTTGATTTTCAAAAAATTAATCTGAAAATGGAATTAAAAGCAGTCTACTACAAGGTTATAGTATTAATTATCAGTGTTTTACAATTGCATCAAACACATAATTTTATATATTGCTACACCAATCAGACAAACTATGCTTAATAAAATCACCAAAATCAAACTCAGTTTCTGGCAAATCTTAAACATGAATGTTGGATTCTTCGGAATCCAGTACAGTTTTGGATTGCAACAATCAGCTGTCAACCCCATTTACGATTTCCTAGGAGCAGCTCCTGATGAAATTCCATTGTTAAATTTAGCGGGCCCCGTGACTGGATTATTAGTACAACCCATTATTGGAGTATTAAGTGATAAAACCTGGCACCCACGTTTTGGACGAAGAACTCCATATTTTTTTATTGGAGCAGTTCTCTGTAGTATCGCCTTATTTGCTTATCCATTTAGCAGTTCGCTTTGGATGGCTGCTGGTTTATTATGGATCTTAGATGCTGGTAACAATACGGCCATGGAACCTTACAGAGCTTTTATAGCTGATACCTTAGACGATGATCAACGTCCATTAGGGTTTCAAATGCAAAGTTTCTTTACAGGTTTTGGTCAAACTCTAGCAAATTTATCACTATTCATTTTCCCAATGATTTTCGTTGGAAAAACTGGGTCTTTGCCTACTTGGGTATACGCCTCCTTCTTTTTAGGAGCTGTTTGTTCCATTGGTTCCATCCTGTGGAGTATCAAATCCACAAAGGAAATTCCACCAACTGATGAAGAATTGGCCAAAATAAGAGCTGAAAAGAAATCAGTCATTACCCCATTTGTTGAAATCGCTTCTGCGATAAAAGATATGCCCAAGGTGATGTGGAAGCTTGCTCTTGTGTATCTGTTTCAGTGGTATGCTTTATTTTGTTATTGGCAGAATTCTTCCAAGAGTATTGCCTTATCAGTTTGGAATGCAACCCCAATGGGAGATCCTGAGAACTATGAAAAAGCGGTGAGCTGGACCGGACTTGTGAACGGATGGTACAATATTGTCACTTTTTTAACTGCCTTTCTACTTGTAGGTTTTGCTAAGAAATATTCGGCTAGAAATGTCCACGCGCTCTGTTTGCTTTTAGCTGCAGTTGGATTTTTAGCCTTCCCACATATAGAAAACAAAAACCTACTCTTCTTTGCGATTACTGGATTTGGTGTAGGATGGGCTTCAATGATGGGAATACCATATCTGATGGTAGTGTCTGAAATCCCAAAAGAACGTTATGGTGTTTATATGGGAATCATCAATATGATGATTGTTCTTCCGATGATTTTCCAGAACCTTTCTTTTGGTTACGTAATTAAAAACTTCCTGGACAATGACCCAAGACAAGCGATCACATTTGCAGGCGTAGCTTTACTCATTGCTGCTGGAATTACCATGACTATAAAAAACAAAAAAGTAGACCCTGATGTCCAAATTGCAAGTACTGGACATTAATGATAAAATTAAATGAATAGAACGATTGATATTATATGTATCGGTGAAGTGTTGATTGACTTCATCGGACACCAATCTGGAGTACAAATTAATGAAACTAAAGATTACCACCGTTACTTAGGGGGGTCTCCAACTAATGTAGCGATGAATTGCTCTCGATTAGATCTCAAATCTAAACTTATTGCATGTGTTGGCAATGATGGGTTTGGAGATTATATAAATATGCGTTTTGATGAAGTGGGAGTTGATTACAGTCAAATCAAACGATTAGACGACTACTCTACTTCTGTCATTTTTGTGTCTAGAACTGATGGAACTCCGGATTTTATCCCCTATAGAGAGGCCGATTGTCAAATAAGTGAAGATCAACTCTTAAAAGAAGATTTACAAAACGCTAAGATTTACCACACCACCTGTTTTGCTCTAAGTAAAGAACCTGCTAGAACTACCATTCTAAACAAGGCTAAGGAAGCTTTTGAGCTAGGTTGTAAGCTCAGTATCGACCTCAACTATGCCGATAAGATCTGGAATAATAAAAAAGAGGAAGCTTTTGAAGTCATTAAAACCTATTGCTCATACAATCCACTAATTAAAGTTAGTGAAGACGATGTACTTAGACTCTTTGGAAAACAGTTAACTCCAACAGAAATCTTTGAGTATTTTCACAATGCAGGTGCTGATATCGTATGTTTAACTCTTGGTTCTAAAGGAGTAAAGCTCTCTCAAAAAGACAAAGAACTCATAGAACTTCCAGCTATTAAACTGGAAAAAGTAGTGGACGCTACAGGGGCTGGTGATGCTTTTTGGTCTGGATTCTTATACGCCTATATCAAAGAAAAACCAATAGAAGAATGCTTAAAGATCGCATTAAAATTAGCTGCTTTAAAGCTTCAAAATATCGGCAGATTACCCAACAATATCAATGTCATAACCCAATTGCTCTAAGATGAATAAAACAAATGGACAAAAGATGAGCGGGGTGATGTTAAATGCCTATCCAGATAGTATGGGTGGTAACTTAACTCAGCTGATAAAGGTTTTAAAACAATCGGAGTTTGAGGATTGTTTTTCATTCTTTTACGTATTACCCACATTCTTTAATTCAGATTTAGACAGAGGATTTTCAATCATTGACTACGACTTGAATAGTTCATTAGTAAGTGATCAAGATCTCAAGGATCTTAAAGACTTACACATTGAATTAAAATTTGATATTGTACTCAACCACCTTTCAGTAGCCTCACCACAGTTTAAAGATTTACTTCAAAATGGAAAGAACTCTAAATTCAAAGATTTCTTTATCAATTGGAATGAGTTTTGGGAGGGGCATGGAGAATTAAATAAGGATGGAATTATAATCCCTGAAGAAAAGTATTTGTCCAAACTCTTTATGAGAAAATCAGGGCTTCCTATTCTTGAAGTAGAATTTCCAGATGGCAGTAAACAACCCTATTGGAACACCTTTTATCAAAAAATAAGTGTTGATGAGAATGGCAATAAGCGCTATTTGGGACAAATGGATGTCAACGCTAAATCGAAGCTCGTATGGGATTTTTACGATCAAACGCTGAAAAAACTCAGTGAATACGGTTGTAAAATTCTTCGACTCGACGCTTTTGCTTATTTGCACAAGGAGGTTGGACTCTCCAACTTTTTTAACGAGCCAGGAACTTGGGATCACCTTCAGAGAATCAGATCTTTAGCAGATCAATACCATCTGAGTTTACTCCCTGAAATTCATGCAGAGTACGGACAAGGCTTACACAAACAAGTTGCTGATAAGGATTATACCATTTACGATTTCTTTTTACCTGGTCTTTGTATTCACACTATAGAAACAGCCTCTTCTTCGGCACTTAAAAAATGGATTTTAGAAATTCAAGAAGAAGGCTATCGAACCGTAAATATGCTGGGGTGTCACGATGGGATTCCTGTTTTAGATTTAAAAGGTTTGCTCAGTGATGAGCAGATTCAAAAGGTGATGGACACCATCTTAGATCGCGGTGGTATGGTTAAAAACCTCTACGATGCCGATGGAAATAAAATCTCCTACTATCAGATTAATGCCACTTATTATTCGGCCCTTGGTGAGAATGATCAAAAGATGTTACTTGCAAGAGCCATTCAACTCTTTACTCCTGGGATTCCTCAAATATGGTATCTAGATCTCTTTGGTGGAACAAATGATTATAAAGCTGTTGAAGAAGGTGGAAGTGGAGCTCATAAAGAGATCAACAGAACAAATCTCACGTCAGAAGAGATGAAGGATCGTTTAAAAAGCGAACTCGTTGTAAAACAACTACAACTGATTCAACTTCGCAATACTTCATCAGCATTTTTAGGAACGATGACCCTTGTAGACACAGAGGATCAATTTCTACACATAAAGTGGGAAAATGAGAATGATCTTATTGAACTCATCGCTGATTTAAACACCTACAATTTTGAAATTAGGTTCCTTCATAACGGAGATTTAAAATCTTATCATTACTAAGGTTTATTTTGTATCTTTTATAGAAGTTTAGCTACAAGATTATGTTAAGACATCGCTTATTATCCGAACTGGATCTTCGGTTAAAAAATCTCAAGGGTTTAGAAGATTTTAAAAATGGGTTAAAAGAACGCTTTATTGCAAATAGTTCTGATATTGAAGATCTCTACAATGATCTTTACGGTCATCTTCCTAACAGTAAAAAGCTCTTCTCTCAACTTTTAGATCAGCTTTTTAGTGCTTATTCAGAGCGGTCTGTGGAGCTAAAAACAAGAGATAAAGATAAATTAAAAGAAGATTATTGGTTTTGTTCAGAGCAGCTAACAGGAATGAGTCTATACGTAGATCGTTTTGCCGGAAAACTTCCCGATGTTGAAGATAAATTAGAGTATATCGAAGAACTGGGAGTTAATTTTTTACATCTAATGCCTCTTTTTGAGAGCCCTAAAGATGCGAGTGATGGTGGTTATGCGGTATCTAACTTTAAAAAGGTAGATGAGCGATTTGGGAACTTGAAAGACTTACAACATTTAGGTACTCAAATGAGGTCTAAGGGGATGTATTTAATGCTAGATATCATTCTCAACCACACCTCTGATCGACATGAATGGGCACAAAAAGCCAAAGCGGGGGAAAAAAAATATCAAGACTTCTACTATTGTTATCCCGATCGTTCTATACCTGATTTAATGGAGTACCATATGCCCGAGGTATTTCCAGAGAGTGCTCCTGGTAACTTCACTTATATTCATGAAATGAACCAATGGGTGATGAGTGTCTTTCACTCCTATCAGTGGGATTTAAATTTTAAGAATCCAGAAGTTCTAGTAGCGATGATGGATAACATCTATTTCTACGCTAATCTAGGAGTCGATATCCTTCGAATTGATGCTCCAGCCTTTATTTGGAAAGAACAAGGGACCTCCTGTCAAGGACTTCCGAATGTTCACAAATTGCTTCAACTCATCAAACTTCTTGTCGAAGTTCCTGCCCCTGGTATGGCTATTTTAGGTGAAGCTATTGTAGGGCCACATCAAATATTAGAATACTTTGGCAAAGGAAGATTTACAGCACACCAGTGTGATTTTGCATACAATGCCACTCAAATGGCTACTCAGTGGGATGCCTTAGCTACAGGAGATACCAGAGTAATGCGTGAAGCCATGAAAGTAGTCGATTTAAAACCCTTAGGCACAAGTTGGATTAATTACAGTAGATGTCATGATGATATTGGTTTGGGTTACGATGATTATATGATCGCCAATGCAGGGAAAGATCCAAACTTACATCGCAAGTACTTAAAAGATTATTATTCAGGTTCCTTTAGTGGCTCTCCATCAAAGGGAGCCCTTTTTGGAGCCAATCCTAAAAATAACGATGCCAGAATATCTGGAAGCTTAGCCTCATTATGTGGCCTTGAATCTGCACTTGAATCCAATGATGAAAAGGGGATTAAAACCTCTATTGATAAACTGACCTTAATGCAGGCTCAGAGTTTCTTTTCAGGTGGAATTCCTCTGATATTCTATGGAGATGAATTGGGAACTACTAATGATTATTCCTATTTAGAAGATCCTTCAAAATCCTATGACAATCGATGGATGCATCGTCCCATCATCGACTGGGATCAAGCATCCAAAAGATCTAACATCAATTCTATTGAAGGTGTTGTATTTGAAAGACATCAACGACTCATTCGTATTCGAAAAGAAAATAAGGCTTTTGCAGATCTTAAAAACACCCATTGGCTAACTCTTAATTCTCCAGCTATTTGTTCCTTTATCAGAACATCAGAGGATCAAAGTGTTTTTTGCTTCTTAAATTACAGTAATGAAACCCAACAAATTCCAGAGTCGGTGTTTAACAGCTTAGGAAAGGGACCTCATCAATTAAAAGAATTGTGGTCGAATCAACTCATGGAATTCAAATCACCTTTGAACTATTTTGATATCAAGCCCTATCAATTTTATATTCTGAGCAACAAAATCTAATCAGGGTGCGTACCTGGGCTGTAATCCTGTGGAGCAATGAGTGACTGTAATATAGTACCTGCCCCACCCCTTTTGTTGTAGATCATCCATTGATCGGGATTAAATACTACTGAGGCAGTAGTAATCGTATTTTTTCTAAGGGCCTTTCCATCTTCAAAATCGTGAGCGGTTCCCGTTCCGTCCTCTCCTAAAATTCCAAAACGATCAATAATGACTCCGAAGGGGTCGATTAAAAGGGCTTGATCATCTCCATTTGATCCTGCAACTGAAGCAGTTGAAGTGTACACATCTGCCTCAAATCCATAAACCGATTTAAAAGTTTCTGCATTGGAGGCAATCACTAGAGTTTTTTGTGGTTTTATGATCAAATCGTTTAATGCAATACTAAAACCAGGTTCCGTGTTCGCATTGGTATAGCGAACCAAAATCCAACCATTGAGAGAAATGGACTCAGAAGAGCTGTTGTAGAGCTCTATAAATCGGGCTTTGGAGTTATTTGAGGGATCAGCCCATTCACTGATCAGCACCTGATTGGAGCTCACATACAAAGGAGGAAGTTCACAGGGTTCTAATCTAAAATTCAAATCGTTTAAATGAGACACTTCCAAATAATCGCCCGCTGTATTCTGTTTTAAAACCCCTTGTAGTGACCCCATTTTTAAAGGAACTAGCTCCAAAGCAAAAGTTGCATAATTGGAGGTTTTTAAGCCAATACTATCTCCATTACAATCCAAAAGCATTCGAATAGTTTCATCTTCCTGATGAGAAAAGCTCAGGAGTGAATCCGCCTTTTTAAATCTCATTGAATCCAATTGAACATAACTGTTTTTGGGCTGGTTTTTTAAATCTTGAATAGTCATTTTTACAGGGGTCAATGAATTAGAAAAACAAACCCGATTTAGATGTTCCTTGAAGACATTGGTCGGTATTCTTCCAATAATAATATTCCCAAAGGAAGGCAGTGCTTCACCAACTATAAAAGAACTTGATTTAAATTGTATGTAGAATCCTTGGAGGTTGATTCGAATCTTAGTCCCTCTTGGGTATAAGGTTTCAATATGGCTGGCATCGGTTAGAATTCTCATTCCCATCGATGGGTTTTCATAAGAATTTTGAAGAATGACTTCTCCATAAAACTGCCCCTCTTTACTTGAAGAAATCACATAACCTTCAATCAATACTTCTTTTTTGATTTGAATAGGATCTTTTTGCATGTAGGCTTCTAAAACGATGGTCCAATCCGATGATACCGATGTAGCACAATCGAGATCAAACTCCTCATATTCATTAGGGATACAGCTGACGGATAGCTCCATTAAGAACAAACAACATAGAAGTCTATAGGTTTTCATGGCAGTGATATCGTAAGGTTTAGAAAAAAACGTCTGGAGGAACTCCACCAATATTTGGTTGGAAACAAGGGAGTACTCGTTTGTTGATCTTTTAAATAATCCTGATAATTACCAAAGCGAGAGGATTCATAACCTCCAGACTTAAAATCACTCCCCAGTACATTGTCTACACTTAAAAATACCGATGTGTATCTACCATTTTTTAAATAGGACTTCCCAAATAAAAAATTGGTTACAAAGTACCCTTCTAGTAGTTCCTGTTCTTTAATTTGTTGGAGTTCTTCAGCAAATAATTCTGCTGGAAATTGATTTTCCTTACGCAATAAAAAACTATCAGTAAAACGAATAGGGGTAACTCCAATATAGTTGTGATCAATGCGATTAAAACTAAGTGAACTAAACCAATAATGAGGATCTCTGTAACTTAGGGACAACGAATAGGCGCTCGAGGGACCATTCCCCAACTGATAACCCTTTAAGTTAGATTCCCCTAAATCGATTCGGTTATCTTGCACCTTCACTCCTTCAACTCCAATATCATTAATGAGTTCTAATTCTAGATGAGGATTGTTGGTGTGTTTATAATTTCCTATAGAGAAGGCTCCCTCAAGTTCTACTACTGGAGAAACTTTTAAGTTAAAGCTACCTTCAATTCCTCGATGAATTGTAGACACATCCGTTGTGATTTCTTGAACAAAGACGGAACCAAATGAAGTGTGAACATAATAAGGTCTGTGGCTACTCAATTGATTGTAGTTATACGCATACACCTGTATTCTACCTGATAAATTTCTCCATCGCATCACATAACTCAATTCTATTAAATCCGCAAGTTCTATATGGGATGAAGCTTCTAAACTTCTATTATTTTCATTGGGATTTACAAAATACTGACTCAAACTCACAGGTTGTTGATAACGAATCCAATAAGCTTCGATATAGTTTCGAGCATCAAAACCATAACGACTCATGAATGACTTTTGTAGTCCCCTAAAATTTTGGGAGTGTTTTAATGGAGTTGTTTCAAATCGTTGATTCACCATCTCACGCTCCCGTTGATAGGTCAGATATTCTTTTTCAAATGCCAAAGAAATCATCCATCTATTGGATTCGTAGTTCAAATAAGGTAACACTCTATACTGCTTTGCCTGAGTTTTATATGCGTATTGAATGGCTTCTCCTGCCTTTTTATACAAAGGACCATTGAGATCGTTAATTCCTTTATCAAAAGGATTCATATCTTTAATTAAGAACCCACCTAACAAATCTTCTGCTCTAGCAAAATTTCTAAAGTTTTCATTATTAGAAGCAATAGCAATACTAAGAGTCAAATCCTTAAGAACTTTGGTCTGAAAGCTTAGCGCTGTGGCCCATCTATTTTGAAATTCTACATCAGCAACAAGAGCGTAATGCACCAATGCTGGGTGTAACCTATTAGCAGTGTACAACTCTTCCCAATTGATTTGTGGATGATTCAATAACGCTTTTTTTGCTGAATTAGCTGCATAAAAATTAGCACCTAAAAAACTATTGATATAATAAGAAGGTAGTTTTTTATAGTAAATCGGATCAGGGCTTTCAGCAGTGTCGTAGTGCAAACGCGTTCGTTTAGTAGCTCCATTTTGAGCCATGATGGTCGCTTTTAAATTAGAGTCAACTCTATTTAATTGGTGTGTCAACAGCAACGTCTTAAAATGAGAGGAACTGGTCTTTGAAGAACGAACATCATTACTCATATAACCCCAATTAGGATTGTAATCCCTTCCTAACAAATCCACTACCTCTTTTGACAGAGCCGATGATTTAGCATTTTCACGAAAAGTTCTAAAATAATGAAGACTGCTAAGTTGATTGGTATTCCACTGCTTTGCTATATGAGCGGTATAGGAATAGGATTGGTAGGGAGTTCCCATCTGATACCCTCTAGTGCCTAATCGAAAGGATCCCCCAAGACCATATCTAAATGATTCAGTTGGTTCATCAATCATACTGAGCATTAACCTTCCCTGATAAGATTTATCGCTGATCGAACTACTGACTCGTTTTGCTTTACGCATTAAAAAAGGATTGAGATCAATGGAGGTGATTCCCCGTCCCTTAGTGCTACTATTAAAATTGAATTCTAGGGGTTGTGATTGCTCTTGATTCCTAAAAAAATCATTGAGACCTCCCCATTGAGCCCATTGAGCACCACCTGAGTAAAGACTATTGAATTTCAATCCATTGATGAGCACGTTCCTCGAGATCGTTTTAAGACCTCTTCTATTAAAGAATGAACTTCCCCAATCAAAAGCAGCCTTACGATCAAATACATCTCGACCAATACTTAAATACGAACTTTGGGAGTCATCAACTCCATCAAAAAATGACTCTGAGCTCTCATTAAATACAAAGGCGAGATCGTATTCGATTGGATTACTTCTCATCAAGATCGTATCCAACACCAGGGGAAGTTCACTCAAAACTAAATCTTTCGTACGACGCTCATAGCTTTCTTTGTGAAAATGAAGTTGATAGTTGCCGTTTATCGGTAAACGCAGCGTTGCGAAACCTTTATGGTTAGTTTTGACTAATAGTTTTAAAGAATCCTCAGCAACCAATACTCCTGATAGTGGATTGTTGTTGAGTTCATCTAGAACCACAAATTCTAATCGCACTTTTTTAGTCTCTTGAGCCGTTAAACTCAAATAACACAACCCTAAAACAGCAACTATCTTCCTCATCTCTCTAATTCATAGGGTAAAAGTAAAATCATCATATGAAAAAAAATGAAAAAGTCGATGAATGACCTGTTTATTACGTTAAGCGTCTTTTTAGTATTTAATTTTCAGAGTTTAACAGCTCAAGAAACTATTGAACTCATTAGCGTTGCATTTTGGAATGTTGAAAATCTATTTGATACGGTAAACGACTCTATAGTTCTCGATGATGACAGGACTCCAACAGGAGTTTATAAGTGGACTGAAAAACGTTTTAATAAGAAACTACGGAATTTGGCAACTGTCATTGAGCAGATGGATGAACTCCAAAAAAAGGTTCCTGATGTATTGGGCTTATGTGAAGTTGAAAATTTAGAAGTTGTTCAACAGCTCAATCAAAATATCAAAAATAGTCCCTATCAAATAATCCACAAGGACTCACCGGATCGAAGGGGAATTGATGTTTGTATGCTTTATAATACCAATAAGGTATCCATACAAAACTTTCAGTATCGATCCTTAAAACTATACGATCAAGATCAGCGAAGAATCTTTACAAGAGACCAGCTTGTTGTAGAAACCATAGTATCTGGAAGCAAGCTCTTTTTTATTATTAATCACTGGCCTTCAAGATCGGGTGGTGAACTAAAATCCAAACTCTATAGAATCAAAGCAGCTGAACTGAATTTAAAACTCATTGATTCAATCAGAAAAAACAAATCCAATGCAGCCATTATTGTCATGGGAGATTTCAATGACAATCCAGATTCAGATTCATTAAAAAGAACTTTAAAAACTTCTAATTCAAAATATTTAACCTCCAAGACTCAACTATACAATCCTATGGAAGAACTCTATAATAAAGGTGTTGGCAGCTTAGCATATAGAGGTCATTGGAATCTATTTGATCAATTTTATATTACTGATAATTTAAATTGGAACGTTCCTTTTCAATTTTATAAGGCCGTTGTATATAAATCCAAAAAAATGGTCACAAAATCAGGACCCTATAGGGGCTATCCCAGAAGATCTTATACGGGAACTACCTACTTAGGTGGCTACTCAGATCATTATCCAATAGTGATGTATTTGTACAAAAAAAAGGGAACCTAAAAAGGCTCCCTTCATTTCATATAATTAAATTGACTTAATCCAATTTATACTTGATCATCAGTTCATGTGAGTTCGATCTCAAGGCGACCGATGAACCGCGTTGTCCCATCTCGTATCCATATCCAATATCCAATCGCTCCAATCCTGTGAATAGAATCAATCCTGCAATGTAGTTGTTGTTACTGATTCCAGTTCCTACCGTTACTTGATTGTTGAAATTAATATTCGCAAAGGCTGTTACCAAGTTCGGTGCTCCACTCACAAAACGATAAATCAATGAAGGCTCAAATTGAATCTGTGTACTCAAATCAAAACTAGCTCCTGTGGTCATATAGAAATTTGGACGGTCTGTAGCCGTTACCGCAATCCCATTCACCTCCTTAAAGCGTTTGGTGTTCAAAACACTTGGCGCTGAGATCCCAAAGAACACATGCTCCGATTGAAGATACGCTCCAACTCCTAGTAACGGGTTCATATAGTTATTCACAGCACTCAAAGCAGCATTGGGCTCATTCGTGATACGATTCAATCCTTCAATATCTAAAGCATTGTAGAGCGCCCCTCCTTTGATCCCAAGATGAAGATAAGTCGCCTCTCCTAATTGTACCTGATACGAATAATCTACTGATACAATCCCTTGGTTCTCGATATAAACACGATCACTTAAAAAGGAAAATCCCCATGAGGCATTGTTGCGTATCCCCGTATTATAAACCATGGTCGTCGAACGTGGAGCATTGGCAACACCACTCCATGCAGTGGAGTAATTCATCGCTAAATACTCACCCTGAGATCCAGAATAAGCCGGATTGAGAATCGACATATTTTGTTGGTAAAACAAATAGTTGGGTTGCTGTTGGGCCTGAACCGTCAAAGCGGTTAAGACTATAGTCATCAGTAATACAATATATTTCATAACTGTTGGTTTAAATTCTATTAAAAATTAGTACGCAATGAATAACCATCCTGTTAAGGTCTCTCTAGTATCATACAGATATACCTTGTAGAGATACGATCCCGCTGGAACTTTTCGAGTAGACCCTTTATAGGTACCATCCCAACTATTATCGTAGTTTTCTGTTGCAAACACCTCTACTCCATTGGTGTCATAAATCGCCACCTTGTTGAGTGGATGTAAGTTGATGTTGGTTATCTTCCAGGTGGATTCTACTCCAGTAGTATTTGGAGTGAGAACTCCGGATACTTCTAAACGACTATCATCAAATCCATCATTGTAAAGGTCGTTATCCAAGTTATTACCTATGCCATCACCATCTGTATCGACTGATTCGTTTGGATCTAATGGGAACGCATCTAAAGCATCAATCACACCATCGTTATCATCATCCGCATCAACATTATCTCCAATTCCATCATTGTCATTATCAGCACTCTCATAAGGATTTAATGGGAATACATCCAATTCGTTGTCCACACCATCACCATCGATATCATTGTCAATACAATCTGCGATTCCATCATCGTCATAATCACCTGGCTGAGATTCAATTCTCAATGGGTTCGCATTACAGCTAACCTCAACTGCATCCGTAAAGCCATCATTATCATCATCACTATCAGTCATGTTTGGAATACCATCACCATCCGTATCTAAGTACACAAAGGTGTTAGGATCCACATTGATCGTTGAAATAGTTGACTCGTAATTATCTTCTGTATCCAAGTGGTTGGGGATACCGTCGCCGTCCGAATCAAATTCAGTTGCGTTCTGTGTATCGCTAAACGATAGCTCTAAAGCAGTAATCACTCCATCTCCATCATCATCTGAATCTAAATAATTAGGGGTTCCATCTCCATCCGTATCTACTGAAGTTTCAACTAAGGTGTCAATACCATCATTATCGTCATCAGCATCCAAGTAGTTTGGAGTTTGATCAGCATCAGAATCTAAAATATCATAGGTTCCTGAAGAATTTAGCACTAATTCATCGATAGTATTCACTCCATCACCGTCATCATCTGGATCAAGGTAATTTAAGATTCCATCACCATCCGTATCAAAAGCGTATAAGGTTGAAGTCCTTGATCCTGAATTCGCAGGTGTTGATGAAACTTCTTGTCCGTTTGGAACTCCATCATTATCACAGTCTAAAGAATCCCAGTAAGTCATTCCATCTGATTCTGTTTGGTGCTCAACGATTAATGAACAAGGATTTAATGGGTTCGTTTTATCCGTTACTTCCGTAGCATCAATCACCCCATCATTATCCGTATCCACGAGTAATGGATTGGTGTTGAGTTCTGCTTCCTCAGTATCTGTAAGTCCATCATTGTCATCATCCTTATCAGCGTTGTTTCCAGTGCCGTCTCCATCCGTGTCTACTGTTTCAGTAGCATCCAGCGGGAAGGCATCATTCACGTCTAATGCACCATCATTATCATCATCCGTATCCGCATTGTTTCCAGTGCCGTCTCCATCCGTGTCTACTGTTTCAGTAGCATCCAGCGGGAAGGCATCATTCACGTCTAAGACTCCATCACCATCATCATCGGTATCAGCATTGTCTCCAGTACCGTCACCATCCGTGTCTACTGTTTCATTAGCGTCTAATGGGAACGCATCATTCACATCTAAGACTCCATCATTGTCATCATCCGTATCAGCATTGTCTCCAGTACCATCTCCATCCGTATCTAAAGTTTCAGTAGCGTCTAGTGGGAACGCATCATTCACGTCTAAGACTCCATCACCATCATCATCGGTATCATACTCATCGTTGGTACCATCTCCATCAAGGTCGGTGCCATTGTCGTTAGTACCATCGCCATCAGGATCCACATCAGCATCGTTTAAGATACCATCGCCATCAATATCAGGATCGTTGGCATCATTGATCCCATCACCATCAGTGTCTGGTCCATTATCAATGGTTCCATCTCCATCCTGATCCGCATCCGAAGCATTTGGAATTCCGTCTCCATCGATATCAGGATCTGTACTATCACCTATTCCGTCACCATCCGTGTCTTTTGATTCGTTGGCATCATTCGGGAACGCATCTTCGTTGTCACCAACACCATCACCATCCGTATCCGTGTCTTCATCTGGATCTAATGGGAAGGCATCTTGTGCATCTGGTGTGCCATCTCCATCGTCATCAGAATCACAGTTGTTAGGTAATCCATCGCTATCGGTATCAATAGCATTATTCTCAACTGTAACCTGTGCCGTTCCAGTTGCAGAATTACCATCGTTATCAGTAACCGTTAAGGTAACCGTTACCACTGAACCTGCATCATCACAATCAAACGATGAAATATCTAAAATCATAGAAGCAATTCCTGAATCATCATCTGTTGATCCGTTATCGATATCAGAAGCACTAATAGTTGCTTGACCATTAGCATCTAACTCAACAGTCATATTTTTAGTAACAACTGTTGGCGGGGTTGAATCACCATTTGACGTAATCGAAATGATGATATCTTCAAAATAAGTTAATCCAGAAGCATCAGTTGTTTTTACACGAATAACGTATGATGATTTAGTTTTGTAATCGAACACCTTAGCTGCTAATAGTTTGTCTCCAATTATAATGAAAGCATTATTATCATTAGGTGTTAATCCAGTAACTAAAGAGTAGGTAAAGGTATCATTCGTAGTTTCATCTGTAGTTGTTAATACTCCAATTTCATCACCTATTGAATTACCTTCTAAGATAGAGGTCGTACTTAAAGTGATATCGGAAGGTCCACCAGGAACTAATATCTTGTGCAATACTGTTGCAGAATAAAATTCTTCAAAATCACTATTGGTAAATTTGTTACCATCACCATACTCAATAACATAACCAGAAGTACTTCCTGCACCTGAAGTAGCAGGTGCTCCATAGTCATTCCAACAATTTCCACCATTCCATTTAGTAACAACATAATCTTCACCTGAACCCCAGTCATTTGGCTCATTACTACACCAAGTTTGAAATAAATCAGATGCGAGTTGACCCTCTTCTGGACCTCCATCCCAATACCAAATTCCTTCGGAATTTTCATCCGTTAATCCGATCCAAATATTATTTCCAGGGACGTTTGCAGAAATATAATCCTGCTCGGCCTGTGAAGTAATCGTTACTAAATACCCCTGATATCCTTTGTAATAGGAAGATTCTGCAGCGGCTTTTGCTTGCGCATATGAAACCTGAGCCGTTACCGGCTTATAAAAGTTACCTGTAGGGGAATTGAAGTACAATCCATTTTCATAAACATTAGCACTAGCATTTAAAGTAATTGGACCTCCAATGGCTCCTGTATTAATGGTCATCGATTTCAAAGCAGCATTAATTGCTGACTGAGTCCCTTTGAATGAAATATCAGTAAGATTAGACCAAGAAGAGTAACCATACTCTAAAGTTAATCCAGTAGTAGCAGAAATATTAAATGAAGAACCAGTAGGTCCGTCAAGTCCAATCGAAAAACGAATTAGTTCATCAGTGAAACCGGTCACTATAAATGAACCAACAGCAGCACCGGATAAGTTGCGTTCAAAATTAGCAGCAGTAGGTGCTAATATGGCTTTAACAGATTCATCAATAAGAACAAAACCTGTTTTAGAAACTGTTCCTCCTGCTGTTGTTACAGCTATTGAACCATTTGAAGCTCCCGTAGGAACTACAATAGTTATTTCCTCCGCGCTTACAACCGTAAAGTCAGTTACATTCGTACCTCCTACAGTAACTGAAGTGGCTCCACTTAAATTGGAACCAGATAAAGTAATTGTATCTCCTGTTGCTGCAGTACTTGGAGTAAATGAACTTAACACAGGCGCTGGCGCTGGAGAAACCTCTTGAATTTCAGCAGCACTTAAGCTCTTATCAGTTATAACAAATTCATCGATACAACCATTAAATCCTTGGAAATCACCAGTTCCATAATTTGAACCTGTTTTTGGATAGCTATTTCTGTAACCCGCAAATAATTGGTTAAAAGTCATCGTAGTATGATTAATATCAGTTCCTGATTTTGAACCAATACTTTCCCCATCTAAGTAAATTTCTAAGGAACCTGCACCAACTGAAAATTCAACTTTATGCCAGTTACCATCATCAACTCTAAATGAGCTAACTACAGCAAGTGGAGATTTACTAACCGTCCATATAGTACCGTGGAATAGACCATCATCATTTATAAACATTAATGGAATCCAAGATGAAGGGTTTGTACCAATTGCTTCGTTGTTATAAGCTAAAATGGTTCCTTTTTCCTCGGTTTTAAAGCGAAGTGATATTGTAAAATCTGTTCCTTGACTTTTAATCAGGTTGGAAGGTAATTGAAGGTAATTTTCAACTGTTGAACTCGCATCAGTATTATTCTCAACACAGAAACAATTTCCAATTGCACCTGATGTATAAGTACCAGATCCTACCAAAGTAGCATCATTATTAGCATCTGTAGAATCAAGTAAATTGTTTTCAAATTTCAAATCTACTATCTTATAGATGAATCCTGTTTTTGAATCGTTTCCAGCATCATTAACAACTGTAACATCACCTGATTCTCCAGCTCCCACAATTGCAGTAATAGATGTATCAGAGTTCACTGTGAAAGAGGAAGCTGCAACATTACCAAATTTTACAGAAGAAGTTCCTAAAAATCCAGATCCTGTGATTTCAACTTCTTCTCCAGTACCAGCAGATTTTGGACTGAATCCTTCAACAGAAGGAGCAACCAAAGCATCAACATTCATCAATAAATCATATTCAGTTTCAGATGCTAAATCTCCATCAAATGCTTTTAGACCCAATACTTTAATATTGGAACCTGACGAAGATGGAACCCATTTAATAATTTCATCAGTTTGAATTAATGTACCTATTCCAACTGCTACACCATCCTTAGTTATAGTCCCATTTGACCCTAAAGAAGTTACAATGAACGAAAGAGGTAAATCTTCAGCATCATTATCATCTAAGCCTGTTGTCTTAGATGCAATTCCAGAATAACTAATTGGATTTTCTACATTGATTACAGCTTTGCCATAAAAGTCTAAACCAGTGAGTTCAGGTTGAAATGTTACAATCACTTTAGCGGTAGTAGCGTCAGACTGATTACCGTCTTGGTCTACCACTTTGAACGAAATAACTCTGTTTTTTCCGTTTGAATTAGATGATGTAGAAAATTTAACACTTCTTAGTAATGTCTTATAGGTATCTATTGACGAAACTCCAGTAAAAACAATGGTTCCATTTTCAGAATCTAAAACACCTGTTATTCCATTTTGATCTGTCCATGACAACACATCATTTGAGTCCATTCCTGATGTAATTTCAACAGTGGCTGAAGCTATTTGATCTCCTTCAGCATCATATATAGGGAGTTTTGGATGAATAACTTGAGGAGTTGAACCTATTGCAAATACGGTCTCTTGGAATGGAATTCCTAAAAATTCTACTTCACCTATTTGCATAATTCCAGAACCATTATTTCGAATAGATGGAAATATTAGTTTATAGGTTGAGTATCCTCTAGTGTTTTCAAAAACAGAAGATTCTGATTTAGTAAACCTATTTGTTGATGCATTTGTAGATGCACCTTCTATTATTGGCACAAAGTTAGCTCCATCATCGTTAGATCCAAATAAACTAAAAGTCATTGGATCTCTACCATTATAATCATTAGCAGTCGAAAAAGTTAATTGATTAACTTTTGTTGATCCTAAAGAAGGTGTAACAATAAATCCAGCATTTACGTGATCAAAATTCAAATACTTTGTATTTATATTGTTATCGATAGCATTTGGGACCTGTTCACTACTAGGAGAACTTCCAAACATTTTATCAACTGGATCTCCAACTGCTGTTATATCTCTTACAGTTAAATCCGTACTTCCAATAATATGCTTATCATTTTCAGCAATTACATTAACGGTTATTGTTTCTGAAACATCACTTGCACCATCCTCTATGAATAGGGTTATCCCACGAGATGCAGTTGGTGTATTTGAACTATTTTGATAAGTCAAAGAATTAATTACTTTATTAATATAAGCTAAAGTTGCATTTGAATTCCATGAAATCTTAAGGGTTTCACCATTAAC
>Ga0255754_10000014_pt1 | contig 163648 bp, 135 predicted proteins | sample 101ome_22_FD_179954 | JGI IMG/M metagenome (GOLD analysis project Ga0255754, IMG submission 179954) | Coastal salt marsh microbial communities from the Groves Creek Marsh, Skidaway Island, Georgia - 101412BT metaG (version 2) | ecosystem: Environmental > Aquatic > Marine > Intertidal zone >... | reverse complement strand
TCTCCAATTGTACTATTGATACTAGTAGCATTTTGGGGATGGGCTTGGGGATTGATGGGAGCAGTACTTGGCGTTCCACTTGCAGTAATTATGAAAATAGCATTAGAGAGTGATCCTCGTACTAGACCTATAGCAATGCTACTTTCACAAAATTCGACCCCTTATGAAGAGGAATGATTAATTCTGTACAATTACCACTAATATTCCATCAGTGGTTATTGTAATATCCTCTTCTAATGCTTTATTGTGAAGTCCTCTGGTCGAAAATTTCAACTCCTGATTAATCATTTCCCACTCTGCGTCTTTGATAGTCACATTATCACATTTTGTTAGTGCAAAAACAGAAAATAACTTACTTTCTCCAACATTAATTTTTGAACTACCTGAATGACTGGTTATTCTATATGTGGTTGATTTTTGATGATGAAGTCTGATAATTAAATCAGTAGATAATTCTGCTAGTGATGCCCAAATCCCTAGTATGTGCCCAGTATCTCCGCCATCAACTCCTAGAACTTCAAATTCATTAAATCCTCTTTTTGATAACTCATTAATTGTCTTTGTTAAATCACTATAATTTTGGTCTTTTAGTAAAGTTCCATCAATATTAAGTTCTTCAATATTTACGGAATCTAAATCACCAAGGATTTCCTCAACATTATATCCAACAGATTTTGCTTTATTAGCACCGCCATCAACTCCAAATAGGGGTGATATATCTTCGAACTTAGATGTTAAATTTTCATCATGTAATTCACCATTACACCAGAGAAAAGCCCTCATTATAATCAGTTCCTTCGAGTAATAATCTTACCATCCTTGACCAAATCAATATCATTTAATTCAATTGATGGCTTCATTATAACCCCCCTCATTTGTAGACCAATGTTGTTTTTTCCGCCATAAGCGGAATTATCTCCTAGAATAAAATGGGCTGCTCCACGAACTACCTGATCTTCGAGAAGATTCCCCACAACTTTAGCCCTGGAATTCATACCAAATCCAAATTCTGCAACTGTTTTAACAATTGATGACTTATTCTTATTCAAAGATTTCCCTATTTCATCAAAAGTCTCATTGATATTTTCCGTAAATTTGCTTTCGGAAATTTTTGTCACTACTCCTTTCTCTACCTCCATCGTTATTGGCTCATCAATAACCTCACCCTCCCATGAACCATCAATGACTATTTTCCCATTCATAGTTTCTTCTTTTGGAAATACAAAAACTCTTCCTGAAGGCAAATTCATTACTTGCCCGGGTCTATTACATATTCCATTATCGTCAGTTCTCCATTTTGCCCCAATACTAAATGAAACATCAGTACCACTTGGAGAAGTCACTCTTACATCTCTTTTTCTTCTGAATAGTGATGTTAGCCCTGACAACTCTTTCTGTAGAGCATTATAGTCTGCAGTCATTCCTCCAGTTGAAAACGTCAGTTCACTAATTCCTGGCATAGAGATAATTCTCGTCCTCCCTGTCCTAGATGCATTAATTCTAGCTTTAGTATGAGTTAGAGAGCTTTTTGTTGCAAGGATAACAACATCTTGTTTCCTCATCAATTCTGCTACATAATCCGGTGGTTCACTTCCTTTCTTATGGGATGTTGGCATCATCATCATTAGAGTTCTATCTGTAACTTCTGCAGATGCCTCATACAAAGCCCTACCAATTAACGAACTTTCAGGATCAGTTACTATTAGAACAGTTTCAAAAGATCTGATTTGTAGACAAGTACGTATTACTGAACGAGCAGAGGTCAACATGGATTCGGCATAATCTTCCGAATTTTCGTTTTCATTTCGCTGGTGCTCGCTCATCAGTTTTCACCCCTACACAAGAGCATCACTTCTTCAACACGACGATTACATATGTCAAAACAATTAACCAAGTTTATCAAATGTAATTACTTTCACGACAATATATGCGAGGCGTTTTGTTAGTACGTCTTTTGTTAGTTTCAAGTATTGTTTGTATAATTTTAGGTAGTATCTTCTATTTAGAAACGATAGATGATGAAGAAGCCTTCGAAACCTCTTCTGATGATGCCTTTTCTGAGAATATAGCGCCTGCTGAAACAGATTCAGAACCATTGAGAGAAGACAATACAGATAATGAAAAGTTGAAAACCACACCTAGAAATAATTTTGTTAATCTAATTTTTCTTGGGGCTGGAGGATTAACTTCACTAATAGTTGGCTTTTTATTCTCTGAAATTTTTAAGATAACAGTATTAATTTCTTTGATTACTCCGTTAATTTCTAAAACTAATAATGGTAATGATTTACTTACAAGGGGGAGGATTTTAGGATTTATTGAATCTAATGCTGGTATTCATTTCTCTGCATTGAGAGACTATCTTGGATTGGCCAATGGAGTAACTGCATATCACCTACAAGTTCTTGAAAATAAAGGAAAAATTATTTCTTGGAAGGACGGTAAACTTAGAAGATATGCAGTTTCTCAAATCTCAGTAAAAGATCTAGATAATGTTAGAAATCCAATTATGGGGACAAGATTAGCTATTTTAGAGATTTTATCTAAATCCGGAAATCTAGGTCTTTCTAATTCTGAAATAAGCAAGAAACTGTCTATTTCTCGTCAATTAATGAGTTACCACATCACAGAACTGAGGAAATATGAGTACATTAATACAGATAATTTTTCGAAAAGACCCAAATGGAAATTAACTGATTTAGGAAATAATGCTTTAAAATCGTCTTATTCATTAGAAATTATTGAATAATGTATTTTTTACATATTTTTTCCTCTTGATGCAAGTATGACTCAAAAAGTGATTTATATTAAGTATATGTCATCAAAATGAGTATCGATGGATCAGGAATTGAACATACAACTTGCTGCGCTGATTTTTTTAGCCGGCACTCAAAGCCTCGGCTCCGCTGAAAGCGATGTAGCCGTTGAAACATCGACTGCTATGGATGATGAAGAATCTGAGGAGGTAGACCCGATAACAATAACATTGATTCCTAATTCACCAAATATTTTGTAAAGTCAATATACCAACTTATTCATAATATAACAGTGGGTGGGACATTTATGAATACAAAGCCATTAACTACTATTGTAGTATTGTTTACTTTGATTTCTTCTGGATGTTTAGGGATAATTGAAGATATCAATAATGACATTGATAATAAAATAACATTTATTGATGGAGAATACCCTCAATTAAATTTATCAGAACGAATTTATGGCTCTCCGGAGTTGGTAAATTATGATGAGTGTGATAATTTATTAGATGATTTAAGGAAATCAGTACATGATGAAATGATGGTTCAACTAGATCAGCAATCTTACTATCATTGGTCTCCTCAAGAGTATCTTCGTATTTTTGATGATGTGGCATTAGCTGAAACAGATGGAATGTCCGAAGCATCTGATAGTATTGCACCAGATTCATCTTCAAATGATCGCGAAGGAGATTTTTCTGGTACTAATAACCAAGAATCAGGAGTCGACGAGGCAGATTTCATTAAAACAGATGGCCATTATGTTTACATGCTGAATGGCAATAAATTTTTGATTATGGGAGTTCCAGAATTTGGTGATATAAACTTAGTATCGAATTTGTCTATGATTGGTAGCCCTATGCAAATGATGCTTGAAGGTGATCGTGTAGTTATTACATCCAGTGTAAATTACTGGAATCTTGAATCTGATCATCCATTACTAGAATTAATGGGGCATGAAGAGAGTTATTCATATTACGACTCAGATGGTTTTCTACAAACTCATACCTACACAAGATATGAAAGTCTAGTGATGTATTCTGTTGTTGATATTAGTGACAAGAGTAACCCTATTATTGAGGAAGAATTGTTTATTGAAGGTAATTATCATACTGCAAGATTAGTGGATGGTACTGTTCGCTCTGTAACACATCTATACACATATTTTCAAGGAGTTAAGACATGGGTAGATCTCCCTTATTATTACTATGAAATGGAAGATGCTCAAGAAAGAATGGATTTATGGAATAGTACATTGAGAGATACAATTAATTCAAATCAACAAGAGATAAATTCGTTAACATTGGAAGACTTTGTTCCTCAAATGTATGTAATGAATTCTGATGGAACTTACTCTACAATTTCATCACATTCTGATGATTGTAGCGAGTTTTCCGCCAGTCAAAATTCTTCAGTTCGTGGATTGACTACAATCATGACCATGAAATTATTAGGTGACGAAACTGAGTTTGAGATAGACCATATTACTTCTCGTTGGGCTCATGTTTATTCTTCAGGGAATACTCTATTGTTAGCTGAGCCAGTTGCAGATTGGTGGTGGTTTTGGAGAAATAATGATTTTGAAGATGCTACCAACATTCATGCATTCGATATTTCGGATAGTAATTCAACATTATATTTAGGGTCTGGAAGGGTTTCTGGTACTGTTCAGGACCAATTCTCAATGAGTGAGTTCCAAGGCTCAATAAGAATCGCTTCAACTTCTGATGCATGGGGTAGATGGTGGCTAGATGGTGAATTAGATGAGTTTGGAGAACCTATATTCACAGGTCCTTCTAACCAAGTAACAATCCTTCATCATGAAGGTGAAGATTGTTTAATTTCACCTTGCAATTCCCTAATTCAAGTTGGTATAGTGGAGAGTATTGCCCCAAACGAGACTATTTGGAGTGCCAGATTTATTGGTGACAGAGGATATCTAGTGACATTTGAGAATATTGATCCACTATGGGTTATTGATTTATCAAATCCATTTAATCCTGTAATTCTTGGTGAGTTAGAAGTTCCAGGAGTTTCAACCTATATTCATCCAGTAGATGAAAATACATTATTGACAATTGGAATTGGACCTGGTGAAGATGGTTTAGGTCTTGATTGGTCAACTACTCAGATCTCTCTTTTTGATGTAAGCGACCCAACTAACCCTACTTTAGCCGATTCTATGCCAATATCTCCTGCTTATACTGATGATGATTGTGATGATATCCGTACCTGTGGTTGGTCTTGGTCTTGGTCCGAAGCCACATACGAACACAAAGCATTCACATATTGGGCTCCTGCAGATTTACTTGCGATTCCACTTTCCACATATCGATATGTATACGATAGTGAATCGCTGCATTATCATTATGAATATATTTCAATGCTGAAATTAATCAATGTTGATATAGAGAATTTAAGTCTTTCAAGTCATGGCGAGGTCGATCATTCCGACTTTTATGACAATGAAGATAATTGGTGGTATAGCTCAACCAGTATTCGAAGATCAATATTCATGGGAGATTATATCTATGCGTTTTCATCTTCAGGAGTTACAGTAAATAACTTATCAGATATGACTCAGTCAGATGAATTATTAATTCCAGGCCAATCAACACCCTCTTGGTACTATGAAGAACAAGAAACTACTGAAGAACAGTCCGATGAATCTGATGAATCATCAGAAGAAGGATATGAAGCTGACGAACCATGTCCAGAAGGACCTGAAGGCGAAACTTGTAGGGATTAAATTTGATTGAACTTCAAGACTCTCCCAGTACTACCCGGAAGAGAAATAGATTTTCCTCTTAAGGGTCCTTCAGGTTCACGTTTATGAACTACATTTCCATCTACAATTGTATACATTGGCCATCCTGTCAGCTCCATTCCTTCATATGGAGTCCAACCAACTTTAGTCCATGTGTCTGAGTCTTGAATAATTCTACGATTTTCTAAATCAACTAAGGTCAAATCTCCATCATATCCTTCTTTAAGATGTCCTTTATTTTTTATTCCATACACTTTGGCAGGACCAGCACACATCCATTTTACAACTTCAGAAACTGAACACCTTCCTTCCACAGCGTGTGTAAGCATTAGAGGGAGTGATGTTTCTACTCCGGGCATTCCAGCAGGGGCATTTGGAAATCCAACTGATTTTGATTCTAAAGTGTGAGGAGCATGGTCGGTAACAATACAATCAATAGTTCCATCTTTGAGTCTATTCCAAAGTTTTTCTCTATCTTCTGTATATCTTATTGGAGGATTCATTAATGCTCGAACACCGAGTTTTTCAACATCATCTTGATCGAAAGTAAGGTGCTGTGTACAAACTTCTGTAGTGATTAAATCTCCTTTATTGGATGCTAACCAATCTGCCTCTTTCCCACTTGTCAAATGAACAATATGTAAGCGATGAGAATAGTCCTTAGCCAAAGCAGATGCTCTTTTTGTAGCAATTAGTGCACATTCAATATCTCTACATTCAGCATGTGCTGCAATGTCCTTTCGATTCTTATATTGTGATATTCTTGATTGTAACCTCTCTTCATCTTCTGCATGAGTGGCAATAATACCTCCGGTATTTGCAAATATATTTTCTAGATATTTTTGTTCATGAACTAGTAAATCTCCTGTACTACTTCCCATGAAAATTTTGATTCCACAGACTCCGTCCATTCCTTCTACACTCTGTAAATCTGAAATATTATTATTCGTAGCACCAATGAAAAATCCATGATGATTTACAGATTTTTTTGCTGCTGATGCGATTTTTGCTTCAATTGTTTTTCGATCAATTGCATTTGGTGAGGTATTGGGCATATCTAGGAATGATGTGATTCCTCCTGCTGCCGCCGCCCTACTACCACTTTCCAGGTCTTCTTTCTCAGGATTTCCAGGGTCTCTGAAATGAACGTGAGGGTCTATAGCACCGGGTAGTAGATGTAACCCTGTAGCATCAATTACATTCTCGCCAATTTTTGGTTCCAAACCACCTAAAGGTGCTATGGTCTTGATTAAACCATTGTATACTCGCAAGTCACCTTGAATGACTTTATCAGGAAGAACCATCATCGCATTTTGTACAAGTAATTGGTTGTCCATACAATCTCTATATCCTCGGGTTAGCCGACACCACATGACTGTTATCATTGGTAATTGTCGAAAAATCTTTCCAGACGTCTTCAAATAAGTAAGGCCTCAGCGACAGACATCGAGTTGGAGTAGTCAGGTTATCTCGTCGGGCTCATAACCCGGAGACCGGTGGTTCAAATCCACCACTCGATACCAAAATTAAAAATAAACTGAAAGTGAAAAAACAGGTAACTGAAAGCCTGAAGAATATTTTTTCACTTTTATTTAATGAAGAGGGGTGTTTCATTTATTCATATACTATTTAGTATTCGGACAGTTTGTACAAGGTGATAAGATGGTGAAGAAGACTGCTAGTGAAAATATAGAAGAAGATGAAATTACAATAGATATTGACGAGCCAGAAATGACAATCGAAGATCTACCGGGTGTAGGTCCGGCGACTGCTGAAAAACTTAGAGAGGCTGGATTCGAAGAATTATTGGCTATAGCTGTAATGAGTCCAATGGAACTGGCAGAACAAGCAGAGTTAGGTGAGGCAGTGTCTTCAAAAATCATTCAGGCTGCTAAGAAACTAGCAAATATTGGAGGTTTCATTAGTGGTAATGCATTACTAGACAGACGTAAAACGGTGCAAAAATTAACCTCTGGAACATCATCAATGGACGAATTATTAGGTGGTGGTTTTGAAACACAATCAATATGCGAAGTATTTGGTGAATTTGGAAGTGGAAAAACTCAAATCGGGCACCAACTAGCTGTTAATACCATACTTCCAACCTCTCAAGGAGGATTGAACGGAGAGGTATTCTACATTGATACTGAAGATACTTTTAGGCCAGAAAGAATAGCTCAAATGGCAGAAGCTGTTGGAATGGACCCTCAGGACGCATTAGATAGAATACATGTAGCTAGGGCTTACAATTCAGCACATCAGATGTTGTTAGTAGATGAAATAAAAAGAATGGCTAAATCAATAGATGTCAAATTAGTCATTGTTGATTCTCTAACCAGTCATTTCCGTGCAGAATTCGTGGGTAGAGGTATGCTAGCATCCAGACAGCAAAAATTAAACAAGCATCTTAAGGAATTAAAGCAATTATCTGATGTTCAGAATGCTTTGGTTCTGGTAACCAATCAAGTTATGTCAAATCCAGCTGCATTGTGGGGTGATCCAACTAAAGCAATTGGAGGACATATTGTTGGTCATGCAAGCACATTCCGTCTCTATCTGAGAAAATCTAAGGGAGGTAGACGCATTGCTCGTCTTATTGATAGCCCTAATCTTCCAGAAGGAGAAGCGGTCTTTACCGTGACAGCCGAAGGCCTGAAAGATTGATTCAGGTCTCGGCTTGTCCGACGTAATTATCTTACTTCTGTCATAGCAATTTTAACTTCGTTAATTAATGAATCAACATGTTTTTCATCAAATCCTAGTTTCAGTTCAGCTGCTGCAAATAATTCTGGTAATATCTTTGTATTTCCTAATTTCATGGCATTTTCATAATCTTTTAATGCTTTTTCAGGACTTTTTCTATGGGTCTGCCAAAGTTGTAATGCTCCTAATTGAGCAATTCCATATTCTATATAATAGAATGGAACTCCAAATAAATGTCCTTGTTGTTGCCAGGATAATTCTCTAAAATCTTCATTATCTTTCCAATCCATTTTAGAACCAAATCTATCTCTTAATGATAACCAATATTCTGTACGTTCTTCTCTAGTATGATTAGGATTAGCATAAATCCAATGTTGAAAAGCATCGATTGTTGCAATCCATGGTAATAGAAATACAACTCCTTCTAAATGTGACAAAATCGCTCTATTGACTTCATCATCATTATCATAGAAAATATGCCACTCATCTTGGGTCAATAATTCCATTGACATAGAAGCGACTTCGGCAAATTCTATCGGATAATTCCTTTCATCGATTAGATCTAAATGGCCGCAATATAATGAATGGAACGCGTGTCCAGATTCATGAATCATAGTTTCTAAATCACCTTGTAATCCTGCAGCATTCATGAAAATAAATGGAACTCTACTTTTTTCAAGATAATACTGATATCCACCAGGAGCCTTACCTTTTCTGGTTTCTAAATCTAAAGTATCCATTTCTATTAATTTGTCAAATTTGTTGCCTAAATCTCCAGACATCTTGTGAAATAATTCGGATAACTTCTGAACCATTTCTTCTACATTCTCGAAAGGCCTTAATGGATTCTTGCCTTCAATATCTGGGCCACTTCCCGATTTTTCATTGACATCCCAAGGAGATAAAATCTCTAAGTTAAATGATGAACGCCTCTTTTCATTAATTTCTCTGACAATTGGCATACATACTTTCTCTATTGAATTATGAAATGTTAGGCAATCTTCCACAGTATAATCAAAACGATGCATTGCTTTGAACATGTAATTAGTATATGAATCAAAACCTGCATTTATTGCTATCTCATGGCGGATTTTTATTAAATCATCAAAAATCTCTGATAATTCTTCTGAATCATTCATCCACCTACTTACCATAGATTTCCATGCCTTCTCTCTCACGCTCCTATTGTTTGATTCAAGAAAAGCTTTCATTTCTGGGAAAGTCCTTTCTTCCCCCTCAAATTCTACAGTCATACCCCCAGTAATTCCTTGTGCCTTGGTAACTAGTTTGGTTTGTTCGACTCCTAATGGGATATTTTCTTCTCTAAAAATTTCAATATCTGATTTAATGCCTCTAATCATTAAGTCATATCTATCTGGTAAATCTCCAACAGAAGGATGTTCTGCTATTCTTCGATTTAATATATCAGAAAATTTTGAAAGTTTTGGCCTAACATTCTCAACAAAATTCAGAAAATCATTTTTCTTTGTTTCATTTTCTGTATCGCAAGTCATTCCTATGTAAAGTAGTGCCCCAGTTTCTGAAATATGTTCTGCAAGATTCGATGAATCTGAAATTAATTTTTCTAAACAATTTGAGCAACTCAAATTCCTCTGAATCAGATCATTGACATATGGTTCGATATTTTTCCAAGACGATGCATCAAAATCTTCTGGTATAAATGTCAACTATTCACCTCTTATTGATGGATTTCGGACCAACAGGAAGATGATATTCATCACGAGAATATTTAGCGAGTTTCCATGTAGAAACAGCATTTTGAACTTTTTCTCTAATAGCTTCTAAATCAGGATGGTCTGGATTCTCATGTTGAATCCAACAAGCCGTACAATATCTCTTATTGTTGTAATCTAGATAGTTTCCAGGTGTACAAACAATTTCACAGTGTGAGCATTTCCTGTATCCGTAGTACTTCGCCATATATCTTCATCCTTTGGTCAGGTATTTTACATATCAGTTTGTCCCTGTAATTACTTCCTTTGGACTATAGATTTGCTGATATCAGATGCAAAAGGAAACATTCTTCTAGTGATTTCTCAGAACTAATATTATTATTGTAGGATATTCTATTTAACCCCTCTATTGTAGGGGTAGGTCTTTTTGGTATTAATGTACCATTCAAACGTTCTATGATATTATTTGCTTCTTCTTCATAGTTATTATATGTATCACGTTCAATTTTATTTTCATCTATTTCTGTTTCTATTTCTATATCTGGTAATCTAATTAACCAAGCCGAGTGATCATTATTTCTGATTCCAGCATTTTCAAATGCGATTCTAACTTGATGTGTTCCTGCTACTATCCTAAGGAATTCAGCATCTAGACTATTTGCTACCATTTTATCTTTCAATTGATTTCTTTTCATTGAATACCAAGCAGTCCAAAGATGTTTCTCGCTTGCCGCAACGTCATATGCTAGAAGTAGCCATTTTTCATCTGGTTTCAAATTATTAAATGTTGAAAGTATTTCCCTAAAATCTTCTATTTCCATATTAAATTTGATTCCCCATGCAGGAAACCATGGCATCTGGTCTCTAATCACTGTACTTAGGGAGGGCAACTGATTGATAATTATTCTAGTCTTTACTGATGGCTTTTTTGTAACGCATTTTTAACAATTCTATCCACTAATTTCATGCTCCATCCCCTCAATTCCGAAAGTTTAATTTTATCATTTTCAGTTAACATTGAGACATCTCTAACGTTAGAGACTCCTAATTTTTCAACCATTTCTCTGGCCCTAACTCTACCTATCCCTCTGAGTGAGACAAGAGAAATTAAATCTGATTTACATCCATATCTAACTCTTCTATGTGTTTCATCTATAGCCTCGAATAGTAAACGATGTGATTTTCTATCCATTCTGGATAGTTCTTCATCATCCATGAGAATTGCTCTTGTCGAAAAAAGAAGCCATTCCGCTAGATCTACTCTACTTCTCAAGTCTCCTGGTTGGACATTCCATTCTTTCTCAAATTCATTAATACTAGTCTCTTCAGTCCATTCTTGAAGAACCAACGCCCCTTTCATTCTACCTTCATCTTCTAAATCTACACTTTCTGTTAATAGTTCCTTTTCATGTCCATAAATCGCATCTTGAATCTTAGGAAAATCCTTTTTTTGTGGCCATAACGGTATGAAATCTGGTGTACAGGTAACTAAATGTAATAAGCTGAATGGTGAAATCTGTTTCGTATTATCCAATCCTGTTAAGATTCTCATTGCATTGTCTAATCCGTCCTTTAGAATTTTACCAGAAACGGGATTTAGATATAATTTGGATATTCTCAAACCTAACGATGTAGCAGAGTAAACCATTGCTGGAGAATCTGGTACTTCCACTTCTTCAACTTCATAATCACTGGCTTTCTTAAATCCAAATATTGCAGGACCCTTTCTTGGGGCAACACTTGATATCTTATTCTCACTATTTTCAATAATGTTAATTCCAGAAACTTTTGATGCAGATTCTGCCCATGTAGGAATGTCATCATCCCAATTATCTTCGGTCTTTTTATGGCTATTTTCTGACATAATTCTTTCCTTTACCTGTTCAGATTCTCCATCTTTAACAATCATTCCATTATCAAAAAGCCACTTAATCACTCGATCTATTTGATTTTCCAGATGTTCAGAATCTAGGTGTGTCGATAAGAATGTATTAGTGAAGAATTTACCTATCGCATCTCTATCATTCATGTCACTTGTAGCGATTAAGGAAAGAATATGAGTTAATAATGCAGGGTCTTCTTCTGCATTTTGAGCACTGGGGTTAGCTAGTTTTGAGGTTATTTTTTCTGGTTCACTGAGTAAAAAGTGTTCAACATTTTTAATTTCTTCTTCCTGACTTTTACAAACTATCCAAGCATCTCCTTTCTTGTCATACTTTGGTCTACCAGCTCTTCCTAACATTTGCTTGATTTCCATTATTGGCATTGGCATATTTCTGCTTGCAGTAGTACTCCACCTTCTCACATCTCTAATTACCACTCTTCTAGCTGGAAGATTCACTCCTTGAGCTAATGTCGGGGTTGCTACTATACAAAATAAATCTCCACTTTTGAATAATTCCTCTACAGTCTTTCTTTGATAATTACTCAGACCTGCATGATGAAATGCCACACCTCCTTTTACTGATTCTGATAATCTCTTCCCCAATGGAGAAGAATTTTCATTTTGGTTAAGTGATTCCGAAATTTTATTTAGTTTTATGAATCTATCTCCATTATCAAAATTTGGCTCATTTTTTAGTCTTTTTAACAAGTATTTTGATAATTCTCTTGCTTCTTTTTGAGAACTTTTTCGAGAATTAACGAAGATTAATAATTGACCATTTTCGACTATTGTATCGTCTAAAACTGCCAATAAATTTTTATCCTTTTTTCCATCAATAATTCTTGGTTCAGGCCATTCTTCTCCACCCTTTCCATCAATCCTATGTATCTTTATTTGCAAATCCGTCAAAGTTCCTGAGTGGAGACTAACCGGTCTCCATTCTGATTGAATCAACTTTGCCCCTAACCAATTAGCTAGCTCTTCACAGTTTCCGACTGTTGCTGATAAAGCAATAATTTGAGTGTCTGGTTTCTTATGCCTAACTCTAGAAATTAATACCTCTAGAGTAGGTCCTCTCGAATAATCATGTAATAGATGAAATTCATCACTAACAATTATCCCTATGTTCGCAATTAAATCTGACTTATTTCTCAACAATGAATCTAATCTCTCACTGGTACATACTAATATGTCTGAATCTTCAATACTTCTAATTTCTCCACTTCTATCTCCAATTGCTAGAGCCACTTTTAATCCTGTAACGTCTGCAATCTCCTTTAATTCCTCATATTTCTCACTAGCCAATGCTTTCAAAGGAACTACGTAAATGGCTTTCTGACCGACTAAATCGTTTTTCAATCTATGAGCAATAGTTAGATGAGCTACTAGGGACTTACCACTTGCTGTTGGAATAGTTAGCATGATATTTTTTCCATTCAATGCATGCGGTAATGCTTCCTGTTGAGGTGGATATAATTCGTTAATTTTCCAATTTTCTCTCAATAATTTGACCAAATCTGACGATAGCCCCAGTTCCTCAATAGTTTTCTTTGGGCCACCGCCTGAATCCGCCACAAACTTTCTTGTAATCGGCCGTTCTAAAGGATGCCGAGTCGTTAATTCCAACGATGATACGCAGGATGACCTTCTTTTACAGCAACAAACAAACCTTCGCCAGTCGCACAGACTTTCCCATTTGCTTCCAAAGTCATATTTACATTTGCTCTATCATCATACAGATTGCTCACAATTGCTGTTATTTCTAACTTGGAATTAAGGGGGGTGGGTCTTTTCAATTTTAGACTGAATGTAGAAGTTACTGTGCATGGGGGGAATTCATCCTGACTCTGCTCCATTAGAGCCATAGTTGCTGCCCAATTACCGTGACAGTCAAGCAGAGTACTGATTATTCCGCCATTAATGATTCCAGGGAAGGCTTGATGTTCATCTTTAGTCTCAAATTCCATTTTAAGTCCATTTTCAGTCCTAAATGATTTAATTTGTAACCCTTTCTCATTTGCAGGGCCACAACCAAAACAAATACTATTTGGGGCATATTTATCTTGAACTGATATGTTGTCCTGGTGTTCCATATTATCTCTCAAAGGGTATGAGGAATTGAATTATTCCATAATTAAGTATCAGACTATCTTAATTTGAGAACCTCTTCCGAGGTCCGTTGTCCGCTACTGATGATAATGAAAAGTTGCCGTCTTCGGCGAAAAAAGGATCACCTGCGCCACGTAAAAATAGGCGTCGCCATAAACCGTTGAAAGTAGCCAATCAGTTATCTCCAAAACGTCGTAAAGAAATCGAAAAAGCATTTGAGAGAAAATCTCCTTCTCCCAAGAAGTGGTCCAGAGAGAGCGGTCCTAAGACTCATTTATTTGATAGAAAAAGGATTAAGCCCGGGTCAATCAGAAAAATTGATTTCAATCTTTTAGATGTTGAGATCGGAGACTCTTGGCCTATTCCTATAACAATTATTCATGGGTCTAGACCTGGACCTGTAGTTACAATTTTGGGAGCAGTACATGGAAATGAACTCGTAGGCCCACTTGCTTTGACATATCTTTGTGGACCTAATTTCATTGGCTCAGGAGAAGATATCGATCCTTCCATGCTTTCAGGAACAATACGTATTATTCCAATCATTAATCTTCCCGGTTATCGCCGTCAAAATAGAAAGTTTCCTGATGGAAGAGATCTAAATAGGAATTTCCCAGGGAATAGTGAGAGCAATACCACATCTAGGATCGCTAATCGTATATGGAAATCTATTATTCAAACTTCAGATCATATAATTGATCTTCACACAGCTGCTCCGGGAAGAACAAATATGCCTCAAATTAGAGCTAATCTAGCTCATCCTGAGAGTAATAGAATAGCCCGATCTTTTGGTATTGAAACTATCCTAGATAATGAGGGCCCTAAAGGCTCTCTTAGGAGATGTGCAAATAAATCAGGAATTGGTTGTATTACCTATGAGGGTGGTGGTTCTAATGAAGCCGATCCAGAGTCTGTACAAGTGGCAATCTATGGAATCCTCAATGTACTTAGGAGTCTACGAATGATACCAGGTTATCCAAATCGTCCTTACTTTAGGATTCTAGCTTCGGGCTCGGTCTGGATAAGATCTAATCAGGGAGGATTGCTGGATATATTGGCACCTGCTGGTAGTTTCGTGGATGAAGGAGAAGTTGTTGCTACAATCACTGACCCTGAAAGGCCAGGGATTAGTCATGACGTATTTTCTCCGAACAGAGGTCTACTAATCTGTACGGCAACACATCCTTTCGTCACTGCCGGTACTCCTATAGGCCATTTATTACCGATGAAATCGGGGATTAAAACCCTGCAAAAAAGATTAGATGATGAAGGCTGTTTGATAATTAGTGGTTCTGACGGAGAACCTCCATGGAGAGAAGATGACGACGTAGAAGATATTTCTGTTGAAGGCGAGTGGTCAGGAGGAGGTCCCGATGCTGAATGGGGTCAGAATGAACAACCGTCTACTGAAGATGACTCGTAGAAATTATTCATCGACAACTCTTGATGGGATATCAATAAGTTCTACTTCATTTTCAATTTTCTTACTTGGAACTGTAACCATCGGAATTGTTGAGGGTATATTCGGAATCGATCCCTCATACATATTATTCTGCTTTTGTAGCAATGATAGGTCGGGTGCTGACGGTAATTCGGTTTTTGTAAAAGAATAATCATACTCAACTCTATTTGAAGGTATATTGTATGCAGTGTAAGCCTCTTCCAATTGTCTTTTTTGTGTAACTCTATGATTAACAAATATGCCTGCTAAAATTAGTGAAATCATAATTCCAAGAATAAATAACATCCCAGGGCCACTGGTGAAGAATGAAATCAAATTATCAAAAAATGTTGGAGGAGGTATCCAAACAACCATATCTACTTCCCAAATAAATTCAGTTGTTATTCCAGAATCTGTGATAATTGCCTTAATTTCCTGCATGCTAGTCCCATTAGAACACAATGTTAAGGTTAAATTATCTTTATTCTTACTACATTCTAGCTCGTTGATTACTAGTCTAGTGCCATCATTTGATAAATTATCTGATAAATCATAATCTCCAATAAACCATGAAACATCTAAGTCTACTTGAGAAGGAATATTGTTTAGACCGAATACCAGTGTTTCATTCACTGCATCCCAATTATAAATTTCCTGCGTCCTTGGAATTACCAAAACAAGATTCTCCCTCTTTAAATCATCATCAATCAGATCATTACAATCATCATCCAAACCATTCCAAACTTCTGTTGAACTAGGGTTTATGCTTGCATCAAGATCGTTACAATCTTCAAAATCATAATAATTATCTCCATCATTGTCATAGTTAAAAATTAGTGGACTTGACATCTTTGTTAAAACTTCAACTCCATCATTAATTCCATCACCGTCTGTATCTTCATCATTGTGGTCCGAAGTAATGTTATGATATTCTTCGTAATCAGATAATCCATCATTATCCGAATCAATTGTGAAGAAGTCTTCGTCTACCTCTCCATCACAATCGTTATCCTTTTTATCCAATAATTCATTTAATGAAGGAGAAATTTCGTTATCGTCATCTGCACAGTCTTGAAACCAATACCATCCATCACCGTCATTGTCGTCATCGAAAACTAGAGGGTCAGCCCCTAATTCTGCGTACGTATTGACTTCTATTCCATCAGGCAAGCCATCATCATCAGTATCTCCATCATTGGGGTTTGTACCAGTGAAATAATATTCATCATAATCAAAAAGACCATCAGAGTCAGTATCTAAATCAATAAAATCTTCATCTATTTCATCATCACAGTCATTATCAATTGAATCTAATGCCTCTGGAAGTCCTGGAGATCTGAGAATATTATCATCATCACAGTCTTCAAACCAGTACCAGGTATCCCCATCCATATCCTCATCGAAAATTAATGGATTAGCTCCCAAATCAGAATATAATTTTACTTCTTCTCCATCAGTTAAACCATCATCATCAGTGTCTGCATCTTTGTAGTCTGTCAAGTGTATGTGATATTCTGGCCAGTCATTTAAGCCATCGTTATCTCTGTCTGTGAAGTTAAATCCTTCATCAATATAATTATCGCAGTTATCATCAACTCCATTCAGTTTTTCTGGCTTTCCAGGATTTATTTCTGGATTTTGATCGTCACAATCATCGAAATGATAGTAAAAATCAGAATCAGCATCAGGATCAAAAATTAGCGGATCACTACCCCATAGATTAATCTCTGATCCATCGTTAAGTCCATCTGAGTCAGAATCTTCATTATTTGGGTCAGTCATATGGATTGAAACTTCGACTAAGTCAGATAAACCATCTAGATCTGAATCTGCCATAGTTGCATTTGTGAAGTAAATAAATATCTCATCAAAATCATTAATTCCATCAAAATCAGTGTCTTCGTTGTAGGGGTCAGTCCCCCAAATCAAAGTTTCATTATCATTCGAAATCCCATCATCGTCATAATCTAAATCAATATTCATGCCATGAATTATCATTTGCCATGAATTCAATGTACCTGCGGTTCCAGAAGTGGTATCTCTAATTTTTAATTTCCAAGTACCTAAGCTACTTTCATCCCAATGGTGAACGGTGTTGAACATCCAATTAGAATAATCGTTGCCTCCGTCATTATGTTCTTCAGCAAGCCAAGATTGAGTGCCGTTAGGGGATTCCAATACTATATCCAAGTCCCCTCTATTGGAGTGATCGATATCAACAACAACATCAATACTTTCTAAACTAATATCATCAGTAATTTGAACATCAAATTCACTCCAAGTGTTAGTTGATGTAGGAATGTTAAATGATGGAGAGAAAGGACCAAATGATAGGTTTAATTCTTCATCAACATTTGTCCAGTTCTCAGCCAAAGAGACTGCTGCTCCTGCGTCTACGGCTCCGAATCCATATTTATGAGAAACATCATGACCTGCATCATTGATTCCCCAACTTGAATCATTTGGGTCATTCATTCTTGCACTGTTTACCAATATATGTTGAACATCTCTCCAAGTTAAATTTTCATTTGCATCCAATATTAGAGCAATTACACCAGCGGCTAGAGGGGTTGCACTAGATGTTCCTCCAAATGTGTTTGTTACATTCCCATTAGCGTAACCTGCGTCATCTGATGTTGTGTCAGGGTCATCATGAATATCTGTAGTGGTAATTCCCTCTCCATCCCCATTTGAATGGGCTGCTACCAGTATGCTTGCACCTGGCTCAGAATAATATGATTGTTCTCCATAGTGAGTAATTGCAGAAACTGCAATTGTGAATCTACTATTAGCCCAACCATCATAATTTGCATTATCATTATTCGTAAGTCCATTACCTGCTGCCCATGTTATGATATTTCCTAATCCATTCCTTCCTTCATAAGCATCACTTTCGAACGCCGCTAGCATTAATGGTCCTGGAGCATCCAATGTCTGTCCATTATCACTCGGACCCCAAGAGTTAGTGTAGATATGAGTTTCATTATTCATGAAAGTTAATGCATTTGCCTCTGTAGAATCTCCCGACCAACAGGCAATCAAAGTTGATCCAGCCAAAGTAGCATCATAAGCAGCTCCAGCGACATGAATTGTATTGTCTCCAGCAGCAGCAGCAACTCCTCCGGCTGCTGTACCATGTCCGTTGTTACTAGTCGGAGTGGGGTCTGCATCGTTATTACACCAATCATAAGAGTGAGTGGGTGAATAATTAGGAGAAATATCTGGATGATCCTTATCTAAGCCATCATCAACTACACTGATTATAATACCATTACCAGTGTATGAATTCCAAACTGAGGTTATATTGGCATCTTCCCCTTGAGTGCCTGAAGTTTGTCCATAATTTCTCAAATGCCATTGATCATCAAATACTTCATCATTTGGTATAGATCGAGTTACATGATTTTTCTTGATTATGGGTGAGAAAGATTCTATAGATTGTTTTTTGAGTAATTCTTGTAATTCATACACTATTTCTGTTTCAGAGTTAAATTTCCAGATATAAGATCCTTGTAACAATGGGGCACTTTCAATATGGTCAACTTCAGAGATTATTCTGTATTGTTCTTTTATTTCCTTATTAGTTACAATCAACCATTCTTTCGTATTTTCGAGTTCTTCGTCAGTATATTGTTCTAGATTTTCAACTCTATCAAAGGCCAACTGCACTGCAATCGAATATGTGGGGATGATTAAATTCTCTTCTTGTTCAGTATTTTTCTCCTGATTTTCCTTTTCTGCAACAACTAAACCAGAAAATGGTGCGAGAAGTACGATAAAAACTGCAATTAATACTGCACGCATACATCTGACATGTCAGTAGGGGTTTTAGGTATTCGTCAATCTTGCGTTAACAAGAAGTCATTATTTCTTCCAATTATTAATCGCTGAATGAACTTCTTCATCATCCATTAATCTTCTTTGCTGCTTAGCGATATCGAAGAGAAAAGCTACTAATTCATCTGTAATCTCATAATTATTTTTCTCTAACCACCAAGTGATATTTGAACGACCACTCATATGTCCAATCCTAATCACTTGTTCTAAGCCATAATCTTGGGCAGGAACTCCTGAATAGATTCGGTCAGCGAGCCAATGGTCTCCTTTTTTCATTGCCTTAACTACTGCACTAGCATGTACTCCAGTACCTGTTTCAAATGCATCCTTACCAAAAACAGGATAATTTCTCGGTAAAGCAACTTCGATATATTCATGTGCTTTACGCATGTAATCATTTAATGATGTTAAATCATTTTTTATTACTCCCATTAGACTTAAATTAACTAAAGTTTGATCGAGAGGAGCGTTTCCAGCCCTTTCTCCCACTCCTAATGCAGTTCCATGAATCACGTCGGCACCAGCTTCAACAGCTGCCAGATTATTCGCAACCCCTAATCCTCTATCTTGATGTCCATGCCAGTTAACTTCAATATCTCTGCGTTTAGCACCTGAATCTGGAATAACCTCATCTTGAATAAAGCCTAGTAGTTTTATAACTCCATTTGGAGTCACATGTCCACACGTGTCGCAAACACAAATTCTGTCTGCGCCTAATTCAATTGCTCTAGTGTAAACTTGTTTGATTTCTTCGGGTTTACTCCTAGTAGTATCTTCTGTAACAAACATTACAGGTATATCATTGTCAACTGCAAATGTAACTGCTTTTTCAGCGGTAGACAATATTCTATCCATGTCCCAACCTTCAGTATACTGTCTAATGGGACTCGTTCCTAGGAATGCACTTGCTTGAATTTGTCTATCATACTTAGCCTGTAAATCAACAAGCGGTCTGATATCATCTACAACTGTTCTTACTGCACATCCGGGTCTTAAATCATATGAATTTTCTGTCATATGTTGTAACATTAAGTCAATATGTTTGACATGAAAAGGTCCCGCCCCAGGTAATCCTAGGTCGACTTTCTGAATACCTAATTTTTCCATAAAATCGATTAATTCTATTTTCTCATCGATAGTAGGGTTTCTAGCACTTGGACTTTGTAATCCATCCCTAAGCGTTTCATCATCAAACCATACGTCATGTGGGTGATTAGATGAATTTCTTTTTATTTCATAGTCAATTACATTCCAATCGAAAATCAAGTCCTTCTCTTCCACCAGCCCACCTCCTTTTCTGTTCTTCAACTACCCACTAAGTGCTTGAATCCATCGGGATAGGTTTCTTAATTATCAATCAACATCTCTATTTCTAGAAATAATGTAAAGAATAAATAATGTGCTTATAATTGAACCATTTACTATGTAATTACTACTTGATAAAACTAGAATTATGAACATTGCAGCCAGATATATTAGAGAAATAAAGAATGAATGAGACGCTGTCGGCATTCGATTTTCCTCATCATTATTTTCATTGATGTCAATTTTCCATACTGTTGCTCCGTACCAAAAAGTCAGCATTAGACTATTGATGATTATTAAAGAAGAATTTAAATCTGGAAGTTCATACAAATAATTCTCTTCACGGAATGCTAGAGGAGTCGTAAATGATAACAAGATTAGGAAAATTGAATATATCTTCATTTCTACTAATGTCCTATTTTTTCCTTTGATGTTTGGCATCATAGGAACTCCAACTTTTTGATATTCATCTGATCTATACAATGCTAAGGCCCAGAAGTGGGGGGGAGTCCATAGAAAAATTAGTAGAAACATGAACCATGGCATGTAACCTCCGATATTTATCACGGAATCGATAAAATTTCCAGTTGAAGTTATTGATAATTCTAGGTTTCCTTCAGCAGCAGCCCACCCGATAACAGGAGGTGTAGAACCAGCAATACCTCCAATTACAATATTTTGAACACTGGTTCTTTTCAACCAAATTGTATAGATAAAAACATAAAATAGAATACTGAATAATGCCCAAAATGCAGCAACTTCATTAGCCATTTCTAGAAGCCATAGAGTTCCAATGATAGAAATTGATATTCCAAAAAGTAGTGCATTCTGTGGACTAATTTCTCCAATTGATAAGGGTCTTTTTGAGGTTCTGGTCATTATTGGGTCAATATCTCTATCATACCACATATTGATACAATTAGCGCCACCTGCTGTTAGGTAACCTCCAATGAATACAATAATCATTACTTCTAAAGTATGGATTCCTAATTTTTCATTCTTAATCAAATCATGACTAAGTATTGCACACATTGCAGTAATTTGTAATAGCACAACAACTCTTGGTTTTGTCAAAGAAAAGAGAGACTTATGGAGTGCCCTTGTCTCTGACATATTAACTCCTATTGCTAATAGTCTTTGAAAGTCATTGAGCAGTAGTATCATTCACAATATGTCTTTTCTCATTTAGAGTGATGACCTTAATAGTCAGTAGAATGCTTGTAATCATGATAAATACTAGTGATGCAATCAATAGATGAATCAATGATAACAATTCAAAATAAACAATTTCAAAATTTTCTAACTTAGCAGAAAGTACGTATAGCCCTCCTAATCCGATGTTAATAAAATACAGTCCGGAAGACATCCAAATCCATTTACACAACAAAGTTCCATATTCACCTTCATTATTTTCTTTCCAAATGATGTAACATGTTATTATTAGAATAGCACCAACTATGCTGACCAGAAGCCTATGAAGAATTTGAGATTGAGCCTCAAAGTCAACAACTTTTTGATAGATTGAGTCATTACATAGTGGCCAAGATCCTGGGAAGCCTGAGACGCCGCAAACCTGATTTGCTCCAGGAGTTGTAGAAACAAAAACTCCTAGGAAAAGAGTCAAGAAAGTGCCGAATGATAATATAGCTATGCGTTTTGTCCATCTTTTAGCTAAAATTGGGTCAAATTCAATCCATGAAGGAATTTCATCTTTATCTCTAACGGCGGTCAACCATATCCAAACTAGAGACATTAAGAATAACAGTGCTGATGCTAAATGTAATGCTACACTCCAATGTAGGTTATCCAGTCTAACTGTAACATAACCCAAGAATCCCTGCCATCCAATAAGTAGGACAGAAATCAAGGAGGCTAACTTAACTTCATTTGTCAACTCTTCGTCTTTCCTAATAAGTAGCCAATTCAGTATGACTAAGGGACCTAACAACGCACCTGCTAATAATCTATGAATCCATTCAGTGAAAATTTGAAAGGATGTGTAAGTATGACTGGAACCTCTAGAATCTATCTCACTCGGATTTTTGTCAAACCATTCTTTTTGATCTTCTTCTGATATATCGAAGCCCCATGTTCCAAAACACGTTGGCCAATCAGGACATGACTCTCCGGCATCATAAATACGGATTACTCCCCCAGCAGCAATTACAAGGATTGTAATTCCAATAATCACTGCAGTCAGTTTTTCTACACTGACTCTACCGAATCCCATTATCTCACGACCTATCAGTCATATAGATATAATTGTGTTTCATTCATCTAGATGTGGTTCGACATCAATTGGTATTCTGTGCTTAAGGTATTCCAGAGTTGCTATCTTCATTGGGTCCAAAACTACCCTTTCCTTTGCCTCATCAACTCCATAAAGTTGGATTAGCTCTCCCGAGAACTCCTCTCTTAGTTCATCTTCTGAAACGAAAAGAGGTGCTCCCATACTAATTTGAAGTGCGCGTGCGCCAATAATTCTTGCTTTTTCGAAGCGGGTATGTGCTCTTGCAGGCTTGACCATGATAATAACGGCTAGCGACCCCCACATAAGGGCATTGTATGATAATATCACCAATATGAAGGTTAAAAATTGGAGATTTTATATTTTATTTTGATTCAATCAACATTGCTACTGCGTTCCCACCACCAAGACAAATTGTCACGATTCCTCTTCTTCCTCCTGTTCTATTTAGAGCATTTATAGTGGTCATTAAACAACGAGTTCCTGTAGCTCCTAAAGGATGTCCAATTGCTACAGCTCCTCCATGAATGTTAAATCGATCTTCAGGAACTTTTAGAGCCATTTGAACTGCGATTGAAGCTGCAGCAAATGCTTCATTATGTTCCAAAACATCAATTTCCATTATGTCAAGTTTATTTCTTTTTAACAGAGTTTCCACGGCCGAAATTGGGGCTACCATTACCCTTCTTGGTTCAACTCCAGAGGTGGTATAATCAATAATTTCAGCAAGAATTGGCCATCCCTTTTTTTTGGCAATTTCTTCTGAACACACTAAAACTGCAGATGCTCCATCTGAGACTTGACTTGCATTCCCTGCTGTCACTTGTCCATCTTTTTTGAAAACAGGTTCTAATTTCGCCAGTGACTGAATATTAGTCTCAGATCTTATTCCTTGATCTTTTTTTAATTCATCCATTTCAATAATTTCGTTTTCTAACCAACCATTCTCCCAAGCAGCATTTGCTAATGCATGTGATCTAACGGCGTATGAATCTGCCATGTCTCTCGATAAACTAAATTCTTCGGCCACAATTTCTCCCGTCATTCCCATTGATGTCCCATCAAATGCATCGGTCAATCCATCATGCATCATGACCGATTTTAGTATCTTTGAATCTATTTTTTCGCCCTTATTTTTTTCTCTAACGAAGTACGGAGAGTTACTCATTGATTCAATTCCTCCGGCAATTATGACGTTCGCATGTCCTGCTACAATATCGCTTGCAGCAATCATTACTGCTTTCAGACTTGATCCACAAACTTTGTTGATTGTAGTACAAGGTATCGAATAAGGCAATCCTGCATTAATTGCCACCTGCCTAGCGGGTGCTTGTCCAGAACCTGCCTGTAATACTTGGCCGATGTATACCTGATCAATAATCTCATCTTTAGGATCTATACCGACTTTTTCAATCAAATTTTTGACAACCATTGAACCTAAATCTGTAGCCGAGTAACGGGAAAGAGCTCCTCGGAATTTACCAATAGGTGTACGTGCATAAGCACATATCACAGCCTTTGGCATAACTCCTCGAGTGAGGTTGTGGTCTTGAATAGTGCGATGAGCAAACTAGTTTTCATACTTCTTTTTCAGAACTAAATCCGTAGAAATGAGGATTAACTAATACTGGTCTTTGGTCAGATTTTACTAAAATTGTTCTAACTGCCCATAAATCTTTGAAGACTCTATATTGTGATGTTTTATCTAAATAATCAACACCACTAGTTCCCCCTGTACCAATCCTTCTACCCATTATTCTCTCAACCATTCTAGCATGTGAGTGTCTCCATTTGACCATTGATTCTTCCAGTTCTACAATAGCATCAATTAATTTCCTTGGCCATGCTAATAGAGGTAATTCTCTGTATGATTCAATGAATAACAAACTTGCTCTTGCTCTACTAATTTCTCCACCTGGGATAAGGAATGATATTGCACTTTCATGTGCTGCATTAAATCTTTGAACTGCTTTATCTAAATCAGATGTACCATAGCTAGACATCCTCTTTGCAGCATTTTCTCCCATTAATTTGTGTGCTGATAAATGATTTTCAACATAATTCTTAACTACCTCAATATCATTTTTAGAACCATAATTTGAACCCATTATTGGGGTTCTAGAAATCCATTTCATCAATGATTCTTCCAATGAAGGCATGGCTATTGTTTCCTCTAAATCATTTAATATGGCTTCATCGATTTTACTATTTTTAGCAAGTTTTCGAAATGTATCTATTGGATCCATTCCAAACATTCTATCTTCATTTTTCAGTCCTAATAAGATTTCGAATTTTCTCATTTGGAATGACTCAAAACCAGATGCTGATCCTAATCCATCTCTAAATGACAAGAATCCCTGAGGAGTTAGGGTCTCCATTACTGACCATTGAGATGCCATTAGTTTGAAAATTTCTGTGGTCCTACCAAGTCTTTCCACTGCACTAGGAATTTCTTTTTCAGGAACCTGTTCTTGAGAGAGAATATTTCTAACTTCTGACAGTTCTCTAATTATCTGTTTAAACCATAACTCAAAAGTTTGGTGTACAATTATGAAATGCATTTCGTCAGAAGAAATGTCTCTTTCATCGCCTTGCAATTTTAATAAATCATTCAATTGCAGATAACTTCCATAGGTCCAATTATCCTCACCCATGTGCCTCCGATAGCGTTTCACTCTTGAATCATTACTGTTCGAGCCGTTCGGATTATGGTAACTAATTTGTAGTATTATTCATCAACCCATGGTCTTCAATAGTGCATCCTCCAGGAGGTAACGATGCTAGTATATCATCTTGGATCAATCCCGTGGCTTTAGCTATTTTATTGGCAATAGACTCCTTTTTTTCTCTTCCTGGAGTAATCTTAATCCATTTTTCAAAAGTATCTGATATGGTTTCAACAGTGCCACAGACCGGTAGAGGAATACCATTAATCACACCTATCCCCATCCCTAATTCTAATCTTAAATCTCTGTGCCACGTACGCTGACCTCTGACGACAAAACTTCCTCTACCCAATGATTCACCACTTTCAGTTTGCTTGGAGACTTGACTTGGTCTGACATGAAAAGCAGTTGCAGCCGCACCTCCGCTACCCCAAGCTCTTGACCAACATACCGCAATTTGAGCTGCTTGAGAGATTATTTTCTCATTGAGTTCTCTCGCATCATTAATTCCCTCCCCTAAATTCTGAGAAATTTGCATTGATTTTATTCCATTGGGTAAGTCTGAGACATTTCCAATAACAGAAAAGCCATCTTTTAATTTTAGTGAGCATGAAGGTGCTCCATGTAAATCTGCATGAACATACAAATCATTTGAATTCAAGTGCTTTCTAACTATTGTATCATTACCTCGAGCATCTCTTCCTCCGACAATAATATGTCCATCATCGAGAATTGCCCACCTATATTTCTCAAACCAAAATTTCTTACTTCTCTGAATCCCTCTAACTCTTCCAGCTGCAACATCTTTTTTCCTTTTCTTTTCTTGTTTTAATTTTGCTTCTTCTGTATTTTTTAGAGCCTTTTCAGCACCTTTTGCTTTTTCTTTTAGAGTTCGTGCCTCTTGAAAATATCTTTGTGCATTCTGATGAACCGTTTTATCTGCATGAAGAGTAACACTTGCTCCCGGTTCTCTTTCTTCATCCGGTATGAATGCTACAAAGGTTCTCTTTTTTGGGTCTAATCTATCAATCCATGGAATCTCCCTCACCTTCTCTGCAACTTCCTGCCAAGTAAATTTAGAAATAGCATCATTAAATTGGTTCATTATTTCTTCTAGATGTGTCCAATTTTCTTGCATAGATTTACCGAGTTCTTGATTGATCGCTGCTTGAGATAAGAATCGTTCTATCGCATTTCTTTGTTGGTCTGCTCTTCTTTCCAGTTTTGCTTTCTTTTCTCCTTCATCCTGACCAATTTTTACTAACTTTTCTTCCTCTCTTCTGATGAATGCAGACGCATCATGAGATCCAAAAGCAGCATCATATCCGGAACATAATGTTGGAATTTCTATAGATAATTCACTATTCAAATATTCTAAATTAATTGGTGAAATTTCCTCAATAGATATTGATAATTCATCTTTTTCACTTAAATCCGAAGCTTTTTTCCATTTTTCAATATCTTCTTTTTCTTTAAACCACATTCTACTTGATGTATTTACGGCCAGTTCATCTAAAAGATTAGTAATTGCATTGTCGAGATTGTTCCTCTCATCGCCATTTAGATCTTTTGCTTTCAGAGATTCTTCTAAACCAGCAGATGCACAAATTGCACTGCCATAGATTCTACCTAAATTTCCTCTTGCAGCCAGTGTTCTAATTAGATCATCATTACTTTCATCTAATAATCTATCCAACTTTTCTCTATTTATTTCCCTAGGGTCAATAGCGGCTGGAGGCGCAACATATTCAACCCCTCTCTTCAGAGATCTGCTTGCATATTTTGCATGAGTTAATGGTTGAATGATAATTCCTTTTTCGTCTAATAACAAAACATTCCCATCTCTGAATAATTCAATAATTAACTCTAGTTTTCCACTTCCATGCTCGAATATCATTGAAATTATTCTATCGAAACCTAACTGTTTAACTTCTATTAATCTAGAATTATTCAAATGTTTTCTTAGAACCATCGCAAATTGTGAAGGTTGTGACGGCATAGGCCGATCTCTTTGAGAAAGATATAGTCTTCTTCCACTAACAATAACTAAATCAGATGATGACGAACCTTTTGGATTCAGACGTATAACTACCTGTTCATAGTGCGGTTGGTATGCCTTTCGAGCCCTAGCTCCAATCATAGAAGAAAGCTCACTAACAATACGTGCAACATCAAATGAGGAAGCCTGTTCACGCATGTCTCTCATCAATCCGTAAGCATCATCCTTCATCAGGCAATCGCTTTACATTTATTCATTATTCTCTAATATTGATTGGAATGAATCTATTTCCTTTAGAACATCCGCTTGATGTGCGTACTGATTGGATGGAATAGGAATAATTTGTAAATTAGGAATTTTTTCCGATATGACATCTACATCCTCAGAGCCATGTAATTTATCAGATTCTGCTGTCAGAATGGCGCATGGAATATTTATGTTCGATAAATTTTCAGGTAGTGAATATCCCATTAAATATCTTGCAGAGAATCTTATTCTTTCATAATTTTGAGACATTAGTGTCCTTCGATAGCGTATTTTTTGTCCTTCTTCGGTTACCTTTCTTTCAACTGCCCAGATTGCAATTTTTATCAACCATCTCAATGTAAATTTGGGTAATGGTAATTTGATTAAAATTTTGGCCCAAATGGGGAATCTAAATTTCTGGTTTGGGGCGAGAAAAATTGAACTCTTACCAGAAATTTTTCTTTCTTGTAAGGCGTGAATAATTATTGTAGAACCAAAAGATGATGAAAATAAGTGAAAATTATCCTCAATTCCCAATTTATTGATTATCTCCGCAATATCATTTACATACATGCTTATTGTGAAATCTTTTTGCTTCATCTTGTCATCAAATCTAGCACTAGCCTTTTCACGAGTTTCAACATAAATTATCTTTCTTCTTTGACTCCATTCTGTAATTAAGGGCCTCCATCCCTCAAACACTGAGCCCCATCCCGGAACCATCAAAATTGGGGTCTCTGAAGATTTCTCTATTGGTTCCCAGATGAAAACTCTCAAAGAAACATTATCACAAACTCTGATGATTCTTTCTTTTCCGAACGTGTTCGGAAGTTCTGGAATTCCTTTCCAATGATTTTCCATTAATCACACCTTTATCTCAGCGAGATCTTCTTCCTCCGCCACCAGAGCGTCTTCCTCCGCCACCAGAGCGTCTTCCTCCGCCACCAGAGCGTCTTCCTCCGCCACCAGAGCGTCTTCCTCCACCACTAGAGCGTCTTCCTCCACCACTAGATAATCTACTACTTCTTGATGTTCTTCTTGTTATTCTTCGACTTCTTCTTCTATGGAACCAAGGTCTTCTATACCATGGTGATCCATAATATACTCCTCCAAAAATTCCCCCACCATGGTGATAATGGTGATGATGTGTTTCATTACCGTTATTTGAACCTGAATAATCATACTCATCGTTGTTTCCATCAAAATACATGAATATAAGAAAAATTATTAAAATTGGGAGTAAACAACATAACGCTACGCCAGAAAGGAATGCTCCAACATCGTTAGGAGATTCAAGTTGACTGACCGCATTATCGTCAAATTTATACCAGACATTTACTGTTGAATTTTCCGGTAAAGTTTCAAATTCTACGATTTCTAAACAGTAGTCGTTCCAATTACCTAAGAATAAGTCGTAATATACATCGAAATAAACTACACCATCTACTGAATAATTGTAGGAAACATCTGCTCCACAGTCGTAAGAATATGTGTAGTAACAGTCGTATGTGTCATAAAACTCATCATAAACACAATCCTCATGTTCTATTTCATATTCCCACCATTCCGTCCCTTCAAGAACGGTGCCATCAGTCTTACCCCAAGTCTCATCTATAGATGGCGTTAAGGCCGAGGTTACAAGAGAACCTATGATTCCTAGAAGAATAAAAATTGCTATGAAAAAGTAACCAGGATCATCCGTTAACCAGTGAAATACTCCTTTTGCCTGAACTGTCGGAGGTGCTGGAGCGGAGTCAATTGATTTTGTTCCAATCGATTCATTGTTCAGTTTTCTCAATTCAGCTTCATGCTGTGCTTGAGCCATTTCTTCTTCTCTTTTGATTTTCATCAATTCTGTATGATTAATCATTTCTTCAATGGTTTTTTTTGATGATTCTTTTTCTTCTGGTTTTCCCCACCACTTGTCCTCACTCATGAACCCACCTCATATATTGCTAACAGTAATATCTATTCATATTATCTACGATTTAATAGGAAATTATTCATTAAATGAATATTCTCCATTATTTACAGATATTTCACCCGATTTAATGTGTCCTTTAAGATGGGATAATGTCTGATCGATCAATAGCATAGGATGAGCATCTGGTGTATCTTCATATGACATCTTTGCAATTGTTTCTAAGTCTGTAATATTGCTTTTCACAGTCTCAAGTACCAATTTATGTCTCTTTCTCCTATGTCTAATATATCGGTCTAATAATTTTTCAGGATTAGCTGAAAAGGGTCCATGCCCGGGGAATAATAAGGGGGGTTTCAAATTTTTAATTTTTATTAATCCTTCAATATATTCATTCATGTCTCCATCATTTGATGGCACAAGAATTGTACCTATTACTGCAACGTTATCTCCACTGATAATTCCTGCATCACCAATCAAACAAATGTGTCCAGGGCAATGGCCTGGCGTTTCCATCACTTTCCATGAAACAAGACAGCCATCTCCTTCAAGTTGAATGATATCATTTTCCTTAATTATCTTAATATTTTTCAATCCTGGAAGGGAATCCAGAGTTTCTTTACTACCCCATATCGGAGCATCATAAAAATCATTAATTTTATTCATATCTCCGATATGATCTTGATGTTTGTGTGTAAAGATAGTGGCTTTGATTTCACTTCCAGAAGACTTGATTTCTTCTATTTTATTAGATAAAATTTCTAGAGCCTCATCGGTTTTTGCAGCCGGATCAATAATCACCCTATCTCCGCCGGGAATTCCTAACACATAGCAGTTAGTGTGTGTTGCCGGAGGAAGTGTTTGGGTTGGTATTGGTATACATTCTACTCCGGGTGCAAATTCAAGAATATGGTAGCCTGTAGATGGCTTTTTTGATAATTCATTAAATGCAGATAATAAGTCACCATTTCTACTAATAGCATCACAAATGTCTCTTACCAATGTTACTTGTGGGGGTGGTAATCTAATTTCATGATTTAGCCAAGATTGAAGTAAACTCTCAGGATTCCACCATCTATATTCATCAAATTCAGATACACCTTTTGAAAATCTTGGTTGAATATTAGAATCTCCGATTGATAAATGATGGAATGTATTGGTAAATCTAACAGGTGCAAAAGGAGGCATTGTTCTAACTGCTATGATTTGTGAACTAAAATTTTCAAGCTTCAATTCTCCATTTTTGACATATTCACTCCATTTTTCTTTATTGGTACAAATACTCTCTTGTATTTCTTCAGAAACTAACTCTAGAGAACCATTTCCATCAGGTGCAAAGCCAATTTCTTCAACAAGTTCTCTAAGTAGAGTTATTCTCGAAACACGTTCTTCTGTATCAATCAACCAATCTGGATTTTCTTCAGCGACTTTTTTATCAACTCGACTGACGCCTCCTCCAGGAAATGCCCAGAAATCTGGAAAAGATGGGACTTCAGAAACTCTGTGGCACAGTAAAATTTCTCCTATGTTTTCACTCATCCTACTCACTATGAGCGATGCGGATGGTCTTGGGTTTGCAACATTGGCAGTGGGTAATTGTACCCCCTCCGGCAACTCATCCATACATCTTCGAGGAGGTTTATGATTTCAAACCAACACGTCGAATGACTCAAGTCTGATACGTTAATCGACAATCATGATTGACAATGTATTCATCAGTCATAAGGACAATCAAAGTGGTTTAAAATTATTTGAAATTTCTATACCAAGATTTGGTCTAGGTGTATGGCAGATGAGCGATTTGGAGTGCGAAGCCTCAACACTTCATGCCTTGAAAAATGGATACAGACTAATCGATACAGCAACTGCTTACGGCAATGAAACCGCTGTAGGTGAAGCAATTAGAAAATCTGGGATTCCGAGAGATGAAATCTTTGTTGTTACAAAATTACGAAGAGTCCACGCCACAGGATTTGATGAAACCATAATTCAGTGTAAAGAAAGTTTAGAAAGATTAGGGTTAGATTATGTGGATCTATACTTGGTCCATGCACCACCAGAGAATATTTCAGCCCGTGGAGAAGTTTGGAAGGCGATGGAAGAATGCCTTAAATTAGGTTTAACCAGATCAATTGGAGTTTCCAACTATGGCATAAAACACCTTGAAGATATGAAAAATTATGCAGAAATTATGCCATCAGTAAATCAGATTGAGGTACATCCTTGGTTACAAAGGTATGAATTAAGAGAGGCTAATAGACAAATTGGTGCCATAACAATGGGCTATTCTCCACTTGCGCGAGGGCATAAAGTCAGAGATCCGGCCCTTTCTTCAATTGCTGCCTCAATTGGATGTACTCCTGCACAGGCAGCGATAAAATGGGTTTATGATTTAGGATGCATTACAATTCCAAAATCAAGTAACCCTAATCGTATTATTGAAAATAAAGAATCTCTAGATTTCGATATATCAGATTATACTGCAGATTTTGCCTCCCTGGATGAATCCTATATTTCTGGATGGAATCCTACGATAGAACCTTGAGTGATAATTATGAAACAGCCTGAGACTATTGAAGAAGAATTAGAAATCATTGCCGCTGCTTTGGAGGCCGGAATTGATCCTTTTCCTCCCCAGAAAGAACCTAGGCCATGGGGGCGGATAGCTCTCGGTTGGTTCATGATAATTATTATGGTTAGCTGGGTTTCAGAAATTCTTTATCGTTCAATCTAACGAAAATTTATCCCAGATAAAGTACTAATGCACACATTATCAGCATCAATGATGCGGGAGTAGCTCTACTGAGCGGATCATCTTTTGTCTTAAGATGACAAATTAATGCTCCAGCCATTAGAACTCCCATAGCAATCACGGCAAATTGCACCAAGCTAGTATACCAAATTCCTGCAATTAACATTGTTGCCAAAGTTAGCTTTGTTGCTCCAACTGCATAAACAGACCATTTAGGTAATCCATAAACTGCAAATTCTTCAAAAATATTCTTAGCATTCCCTGCACGATAATTAGTTTGGAGTTTTGGCCTAAAAATCCAAACCGCAAAAATCACTACTGCTATGAAAATCTGTAAAGCCATCGCCACTAGTTCAATCATAACTTACAATTAATGATACTCTGTATATACTTTTGTAATTGTAATTCAGATAAAATAAATAACATACTCTATTTTTTATCCAATCAGTGCAAATGATTCTAGGTAGAACCCTCTACAGAGGGGTATGAGCAAAGCCTCGGTGGTCACGGTTTTAATTTCTTTAATCGTAGTTTCTGCTTCTCCAATTGCTACTGCACAGATTGGACAACCTGATATTGTTCAGGAACACTGGTATCACTCATACGCAACATTAACCTTAGATCTTAACGAATGGGCAGATGATTATCCTGAGATAGTTATCTTATTTTCAATTGGACAAACAGAACTTGGTAGAGAACTTTGGATGTTGCAAATTTCTGACTGGAGTCTAGAAACAAAACCAGATGGTACAGATAAAGAAGTTGCTTATATCGACGGAGGTCACCATGGAAATGAACATCTAGGTACTGAATTGGCTTTTCTTACAGCTGAATACTACATCGAAGGATGGGGTAATGGAAATGAGGAAGTAATTGAAACCTTACAAACCACTGAGTTACATATTCTAATTATGTTAAATGCTGATGGAAATGACTTCGATACACGATGGAATATTAATCAAGTTGATTTGAATAGAAATTACGATCATTACTGGAATACTTGTGATTCCACACAACCTGGCAGTAGTGCATTTAGTGAATCAGAGACTCTTGCAAATTCCATTTACATGAATGAAGTTGTCCCTGATGCTGACCTTTATGTTACAATGCACACCGGAGTTTGGATAATGCTTTATCCGTGGGGGAAATGGCCTGAACAACCGTCAGATTGGGAATTATTTCACTTTATTAGAGACGAAGTAAACGAGAACATCTCAGAAATCCCTATCAGAAATGCTAACCAAGGCCTTTACCCAAATTGTGGTACCAGTAGAGACTATGGGTATGGAATAATGGGATATCCAACATTTACTTTTGAGACCGATGATGAACAATTCTTACTGGGTACTGTTGAGGCCCTGTCAGATAGACTGGGTGAGGAATTGGATGTAATGAGATATTTAATCCAAAATATATGGTATTGGAGAGCTAGATTAGTAATTGAAAATTTTGAAATCACAGAATCTCAAATTAAAGCAAGTATTACCAATCTTGGTCATGCAAGTACTTCAAATGCAACTTTCCATTATTCTGATAAGGAAGGTAATTTGTTATGGCACTCAGATAATTTCGGAGTTAATGCGACAAACAATTCCGAGGTCATGCTTAACACGAAGAATCTAACATTAGTAGACGACGGAATATGGACAGTTCATTATCAAAAAAGAGTGATCGACTCTTCAACATGGGTAGAGGAATTAATTGATAGTTCTGTAATATTGAATGATTCAGATAGCAAAAGTCTTCTTCCGGCCCCTTCGTTATTTATCTATTTATTATCAATATTAACAGCCGCCGTTTCTAGAAAGAATAACTCTAAGAATTAATTTATTCATTTCGTAAGATGGTAGTCCCTCCCGGATTCGAACCAGGGTCGTGGGATCCAGAACCCCACATGATGGACCACTACACTAAGGGACTAATGCAGTTCCGAGAAGGATTATGTATTTCAAGAAAACCTAAGCAATTATACGATTAACTGGCTCTAAATCCAGCATTCAATAATTCCAAACTTTCTCTATTGGGTCTTAATTGAGAATCTGGTAAAGCCATTAATGGAGTTTCAGTCAATCCTAAAGTTTCGGTAGCCGTCTTCATATCAGGATTATAGTAAAGAAGTCCTGTAACGTGCCTGCCTTCACTATCTGCTTCATGGATCGCACGCAATGCCTCAACAGGGTCTCTTGGATTATGTTCATCTCCAACAGTCTCCAATCTTAAAGTAGAACCGTCAAATAGACTAATCTCTTTGAATTCACCCGCAGGTACATCAACAGTATCTATTGGTGAGAAATGAGGTATGTAATCCACAATATGTAATACTTCATCATTTTCTTTAACGTAATTGTATGATTTATATGATTCATCATTATTTGCGAATGTAACACATGGAGAAATGACATCGATTACAGCCATTCCTTTGTGACTCATCGCTGCTCTTAACAAAGCTGTCAGTTGTTTTTTACTTCCAGAAAATGACCTTGCTACGAAACTACAGCCTAGATTAACTGCCATTGCACACAAATCAATTGGAGCCTGTTCATTCATGGCACCTTTTTTCTTTTTCGAACCTTTCTCAACGGTTGCACTGTACTGGCCCTTTGTTAACCCATAAACGCCATTATTTTCAATGATGTAAACCATATCAAGATTCCTTCTAATAGCATGAATAAACTGTCCAATACCTATGCTGGCAGTGTCGCCATCTCCTGAAACAGCTAAGAAAGATAGGTCTTTATTGACCATATTTGCACCTGTAGTTACAGATGGCATTCTACCATGGACGGTATTGAATCCGTGACTCTTCCCAAGGAAATACGCTGGTGTCTTAGATGAACAACCAATTCCACTCATCTTAGCAATGCCCTCTGGTCTAATTCCATTTTCCCAAGCAGCTTGAATAATGACATTTGAAATTTGATCATGACCACAACCAGGGCATAATGATGATTTTCCACCTTTATATTCGGATTTTTCCAAATCTATAACATTCAATTTCATAATACTCATGATTCTGCCTCCTTAAGTTTCTCAATAATCAAATCAGCGTATACCTTAGCTCTAGGTGGCAATCCATCGCTGTATGCCACACTATGAATTTTACCAAGTAAACTAGCAGGCAGCTCCTTTCTCAATATTCCAAATAATTGTCCATCTCGATTAATTTCTAGAACAATTACTTTTTCTTGTTCTTCAATGAATGATTGTACATTCGAATGATATGGCAGTGCTCGGACACGACAAGTGCTGACTGATAATCCACTTTCTTCCAACATATCATCGATTTCTATGATTGTATTTTCCATTGAGCCATAGAAAATTATCCCCACATTTTTCTCTTTTTCTTCCCTAATTATTGGTGCAGGAAGTAAGTCTCTTGCGCCATCAATCTTTCTTCTCAGCCTTTCCATAGTAGCTAGATAGACTTGAGGATCTTCTGAATAAATTCCGTCTTCGTCATGACCAGTCCCTCTGTAAAGGATAGGGTCTAATCCACTCCCCGGTAGCGTTCGATAAGCAATTCCATCCCCGTCAACATCTCTGTACCGGCCGTAATTAGCTATCGCATCCATCTGTTCTTGAGTCCTGATTACTTTACCTCTATCCATAGGAATATCAGGATATTCAAAACCTGCAGTACTCCATCTATTCATTCCTAAATCCAAATCTCCAAAACCAAAAACCATCGTTTGGAATCTGTCAGCATAGTCAAAAGCTCTCCACCCAAACTCAAAACATTCATCCACAGTTCCAGGAATTAATACTATGTGTTGGGTATCTCCATGACTAGCTTCATAGAGCATTGATAAATCTCCTTGTTGTGTTCTTGTCGGTAATCCTGTAGATGGTCCTACTCTATTAACGTCCCAAATAACTCCTGGAACTTCGGCGAAGTAAAATAATCCAATAAATTCAGACATCAATGATATTCCAGGCCCACTTGTACAAGTCATACCTCTTCCGCCTGCCCAACCTGCTCCCAGAACCATTCCGGCAGCAGCCAATTCATCTTCAGCTTGCACAACTGCGCAAGTTGCACCACCGTCTTCCCCCTGTCTTAATTTTGGGATCCATCCTATAATTGACTCTGCAACAGATGAAGAGGGAGTAATAGGATACCAAGATAGCATATTTATTCCTCCATAAATTGCACCCAAGGCAGTTGCTTCATTACCTTCAATTAGGAATGTATTTGGATTTTTTTCCCTCGCTTCAACCAAAAATTCAGAATCATAATTCCAATTTTCTTTCGCGTATTCTATTCCTTCAGAAATAGCCTGCATATTCCATTCAATAGCCTTCTCTTTCCCACCAAATTGCTGAGAAATTGCCTTTCTTATTGCCTCTTGATCAATTTTTAGTAGATGAGCAAGTGCGCCAACATAATACATATTTGCCATTAGTTTAGCCATTTTCGGACTGATTAATCTGGCCATTTTTGTCATTGGCATACCAAGAACAACACAATCATCTCTTTCAACTGGTAGTTTTACATCTTGATTGTAAATTATTACTGTACCGGGATCTAGTTTATCTAAATCTTTTTGCCAAGTATCTTTGTTCATTAATACCTGTATGTGAGTATAATCTCCAGGTGCCTGGTAACCAGCATCACTTGCCCTGATGATAAACCAAGTTGGTAGACCTGAAATATTACTTGGAAACAAATTTTTACCACTTACTGGAACTCCCATTTCATACATTGAATGCAGAATAACTAGATTTGCTGATTGTGAACCGGTTCCGTTTGCCGTTGCTATATTTATTGTAAAGTCATTTACTCTAGGGCTCATTATTTCACATTCTCCGTTGGTGTCGTAGCCCGTTAGGCGCTTGCGTGAGTCACCTGCCGTAGAGAACCAGTATTATGTATTGCCGTTCACCAATCCGAAATTTTTTGCAAAACTACTTCCGTTGTAGTTTTTTATTAGGTTGTCTTCCGAGGCACATGCCTGTACCCGAAAAATTGCAAAGAGCTTGGGATGAAGCGAATGATTCTATAGGAAGTAAAGAGTCTCCAGATAAGGCGCTAGCCGTCCTTCGCTCAGTCGCTTGGGATAATTGTGAAAACGATGTACAGAGGGCAAAAACTCTGTCTTTGGCAGCAGAACTTTACATGATTAAAGCAGATATAGATTCATCTTCCAGAAAGACAAATCTCAAGCAAGCATACAAAAATTATTCCAACGCAATTAAATTAGATCCGAAGTCAAAAGAAACTCTCCGAGAAAGAGGAAAATTAATCTCTATAATGGACCAAGAAGGAATATCTACAGGTACAACCTTCCAGGTATTAGACAATGGCAGCCCTACACCAATGGGACTAGTAGTAATGTTAGTTGTTTGCCTACTTTTATTGTCTTCAGTTAAAGTGCTTTCAGATTTCCTAAATGAGGAAGAAGTAGTATCTGGCTCCCAAGCAACAATGCAGATTTCATATGTTCCAAAAGGTATGGATGAAAATAGTAGAACCACTGCTAATGTTGTGATTGATTTGTATGCATCTCAAGCTCCGGATCATGTGGAGAATTTTATAGATCATTCTGTTAACGATAATTACAAGTCAACAATTTTCCACAGAATAATTGATGGCTTCATGATTCAAGGTGGAGATTTTGAAACGGGAACTGGAAGCGGCGGCTATGCTTACAATTGGTACGGATATTGTAACGGTAACGCTCAATCAAGCTCCAGCGATTGTGATAGGACATCTTGGACAGTTGGTGATGAAGCAGATAATGGTCTAGTGCATGAGCCTGGCGTGATTTCAATGGCTAAAACTAGTAATCCCAATACAGGAGGTAGCCAATTCTTCATTGTACCTGAAGATAGTACGCCATCTCATCTTGATGGACAACATACCGTTTTTGGTAAAGTTTCAAGTGGTTTAAGTTCAGTAACAGCGATTAGTGATGTGGATACTGATAGTAGCGATAGACCGATTTATGAGGTTCGATTATTATCAGTCACCATATCTTGATTTTCAAAAAGAAATAAATCGTTAGGCATATTCTTGTGCTTAATCCCAGCCGGTATTAACATGATTGTCGGCGATATGTTCTCTACGAAGTCTGAATTTACTACTCAGTCCGGTGATTCTGGCTATTACATGTCATTGAAGAAACTCGAACAACAAGGAATCTGTGAGCTGGATAAGTTACCATTTTCAATAAGAATTCTACTCGAGTCAGCACTCCGTAAATGTGATGGATTCTTGGTGACCAAAGAAGATGTCATGCGTATCGCATCTTGGAGTCCAACAATGAATCCTGAGGAAATACCATTCAACCCAAGTAGAGTAATTTTACAAGATTTTACAGGAGTTCCTGCTGTAGTTGATATTGCAGCATTAAGAGATGCAATGGTAAACCTAGGTGGTAATCCCGAAAAAGTAAATCCTCAAGTGCCGGTTGATTTGGTGATTGATCATTCTGTTCAAGTGGATATTTCAGGACTATTTCCTGATGCTAGAGAGCGTAATCTAGAGATTGAATATCAGAGAAATATGGAAAGGTATAAATTCTTAAAATGGGGTCAAATGAACTTAGATAATTTTAGGGCTGTACCTCCAGGAAGAGGTATTGTACATCAGGTTAATCTGGAATGGATTGCAAGTGTTGCTCGTCAAGAAAATGATTTATGGATTCCCGACTCATTGGTTGGAACTGATTCTCATACGACTATGATAAATGGTCTAGGCGTACTTGGTTGGGGTGTCGGAGGTATCGAAGCAGAAGCGGTAATGCTAGGTCAACCAATATACATGTTATTGCCTGAGGTAGTAGGATTTGAACTCACGGGCCAGTTACGTGCGGGAGTGACTGCTACAGATATGACACTTAGAATTGTAGAACTATTGAGAGACCACGGAGTTGTTTCAAAGTTCGTGGAATTCTTTGGTTCGGGAATGGCTAATTTGAGTCTACCAGATAGGGCCACGATAGCAAACATGGCTCCCGAATACGGTGCAACATGCGGTTTTTTCCCGGTTGATCAAACAACATTGGATTATATGCATCTATCCGGAAGAGAATCTTCTCATATTGAAAATGTGAAAAGATATCTCACGGCTCAAGGATTATTTCATACAAAAGATACTCCAGTTCCTCAATTTACGTCATCAATAAAATTAGATTTAAGCACAGTTGAACCGGCACTAGCAGGTCCTAAGAGGCCTCAAGATAGAGTTAATCTCTCGGAAATGAAAAAACACTGGCTTGAAAGTTTAAATTCTCCTTCCGGTCACCAAGGGCACGGTATTGATAGTAAGAATAATTTTGATTCATCCTTTATCGAAGAGAGGAATGTAAATCTTCAACATGGAGATATTGTCATAGCTGCAATTACCAGTTGTACAAATACTAGTAATCCAAGTGTCATGTTAGCAGCTGGACTATTGGCAAGAAATGCGAGAATGAAGGGTCTGGAGATTAAGCCCTGGGTAAGGCCTAGTTTAGCTCCTGGCAGTAGAGTAGTTACTGAATATTTTGATGCTGCAGGGCTAACTGAGGATTTATCCGCTCTAGGGTTCAATGTTGTTGGCTATGGATGTACTACATGTATTGGTAATTCCGGACCATTAGATGAAGATATAGAGGCTGCAATTGATGACGGTAATTTAATTGTAGGGAGTGTACTTTCTGGTAATCGTAATTTTGAAGGAAGAATACATCAAAAAGTCAAGGCAAATTATCTTGCAAGTCCTCCATTAGTAGTTGCATATGCACTTGCTGGAACATTGGATATTGACTTATTCAATGACCCAATAGGTTACAATTCAGATGATGATCCAATAATGCTTTCCGATATCTGGCCTACAGATGATGAAATAAATGAGACATTAATCAATTCATTAACTCCTGATATGTTTAGAGAGCGATATTCTGATGTTTTAGAAGAGCCTAGGTGGGATTCTATTCCTTCCGAAAAATCGGCATTGTATCCCTGGGAAGACGAATCAACTTACATTAGACTCCCCTCATTTTTCGAAGGTATTGAGGCAAATCCTAGCCCTATCCAACCAATTAAAGATGCGAGAGTATTGCTAAAACTCGGAGATTCGGTCACAACAGATCATATTTCTCCAGCAGGTGCTTTTCCTCATCATGGACCTGCTGGAAAATATCTTATTGAGAATGGTGTTGAGCCGAAAGATTTCAACTCTTTTGGTAGCAGAAGAGGGAATCATGAAGTGATGATGAGAGGTACTTTTGCTAATATCCGAATCAAAAATCAAGTTGCAGAAGGTACTGAAGGCGGATGGACCACACACTTCCCAACAGGTGATGTAATTTCTGTGTATGAGGCAAGTCAGAGATATCAATCAGATGGAACTGATTTAGTGGTCTTGGCTGGTTCTCAATATGGGACAGGTAGTAGTAGAGATTGGGCTGCAAAGGGGACATTATTACTCGGGGTTAGAGCAGTAATAGCAACATCTTTCGAAAGAATTCATCGTTCAAATCTTGTAGGGATGGGAGTACTTCCGTTAACATTTTTGGAAGGTGAAAACGCTGAATCAATCGGCCTTGATGGCACAGAGAAGTTTAATATTCCGGCAGATATTGAGTTAGTCCCTCTTTCACAAATAGAGGTTCACGCTATGAAAGAAAACGGTAGTGGAGTTAATTTCCAAGCAATAATTCGTTTAGATACTCCTGTTGAAGTTGAATATTACAAAAATGGTGGTATTTTACAAACAGTTTTACGTAATCTGGCCAAAGAATGAATTGAAACGTGATGTCTTATCTGCGAGTGATGTTGGAGGTGATGGTGTGCAGATGAGAGGTATTGTCCGCTTCCGCTTCCGTTCACCGGAAAATGATGTAGATGTTATTCTAGAAGGAGAATACAGCGTTGTTGAATCATTACGTCAGGAATTGGGATTACAAGGAAGAGTTGGTTTCGTACAGCCTCTTTCAGCACGTTTGGTTGATGGAGATGAATCCGAATCCCGTCCCGCAATGGGGGAAGATTTGAGCTACCCTGATATTACTTCAGTGGAGGACAAGCTACCTGGACCACCTCCTGATCCTAGCAGTATTCCTGCGGTAGTTAGAAGAATAGGTGATTTAGATATTAAATCGAAAATATCAGAGCTAGAAGGTCCTTCTAGGTCCGAGCCTCAAATAGAATATATCAGAGAATTTTTAGAATCAATCGATGAACCCGAACCTCTTTCCAACAATTTATCAGGAGACCCAATGGCAGAAGCTTGGTTACAAATTTTGTTAACTCTAGTGGTAAGGGAACATGGGCAAACATCGCTCCCAATTAGCGCAATTGAAGATTTAATCGGTGAGAGAATAAATAGGGAGGGTGTAGACTTAGAAATTTTCCTTAATCGGTTGTGGATAATGGGTCGATTAGAATTGATTTATGGTGGTGCTGAGATTCATTATGCTCCTAACCCAAGTTGGTTAATTTCCAAATAAATCGGTATGACTTTTTCTTCTTTTTCCCCTAACTTTTCTGATATTCACCGTAGGTGGTGGGGAATCAATAGGTAATAAGTGCTAAGAATGGAGTTAAACTCGGAACTAGTATGCTGTATAGTCTGAAGAATGCCAATAATCAAGCCGCGAAGGGCCGGAAAGCCGTACTACTTGTGTCTTTGATGCTTAGTTCACTGTTTTTGTCGTTGATTCCCGCGGTTTCTGCGTCTCACATCACTCAATACGCGGTTCAACGTGACCCGTCGTACATTTCGATAGGAGATTTGGACTGTGATGGACATAATGATATTGCTTCAGCGAGTACTATGGGACTGTTCATAACAGTCTTGTACAACGATGGAGACGGTGGTTTCGCGGATAGACAAGATGTATTTATTTCCAATAATGAGTCTCGCCGAGCAGGTTTCGTTGATACAGCAGATGGAACCCGTGTTGAAATCGCAGATATTGATGGAGACGGTGTTAACGATTTAGTTTATTATCAGCAAAATATTAGATTTGTTGGAGAATCCTTCGTTAGACCTGGAAACCTTACTGTTTTGTGGGGGGACTGTGAAGATAGAGTAAATCTATGGAGTGACTCTGAAATTACAGTTTCCAATCCTTTTCTCTCCGATATGGATGTAGGAGATATTGATGGAGACGGAAATGCAGATATTGTAATGGTTGTAAGAGATGCAACAGCCACTAATCAATATATCCAAGTTTACAAGGGACCAGATCCAACACTTCTAACTTCACAACAAACTTTAGCAGTCCCTCTAACTAACGGGCTTTACACTAACATGATTCTCGGACATTATGGAGAGACTGTAACTGGCGGAGGTTTCCCAGGTGGTGGTGGAATCGGTGATTGTGAAGATCTTGATATTTGGCTTCTCAGAACTCCCCCATTCAATACTGGAGTAGGGGTTTCTGTAGGTCACTATGACAACGTCACGGTGTTAGAATATGATTGTCTACAAGGAACTTTCCCCAATCCTTTGACACCAGGTGCTCAAGGAGTTCACCAGTTCAAGCTTGATGCAGAGCATAATGAGCCATTATACGGTTTTGATATCAAAGATACAGACGGTAATGGCGAAGTCGATTTGATTGCAGCAGTTGATGGATTGACCGGAAATATTTCTTATGCATATGGTTCAGGCACATCTTGGACTACTCAGAATTACGCTTATCTTGGCGATTTCAAAGGAGCATCTATTACTATAGAGGATGTTAATCAAGATGGAGAATATGACTTCTTCGTTCCAACAGAATTGACATTAACAAGAATACAAGATTCAACATCTCAAAATCAAACTTTCTTGTTATTAGATAATCTGAGAGAGATTAACTCTGTTGAAATCATTCTGGCGAATCCAAATGGCCCCGGCTATCTCCCCGCTCTTTCTTTTGATGTTGGGAGAAGACCAACAATGGCTCAACCTGGACAACTCCAAGGCGGAGATGATAGCGCGTTTGAAATTGTAATCGGTCAGAGAGATTATGCTTATCGATTCGCGAATAATGCTATGTGGCTAGATACACAAGGTTGGCCTGGAGCGGGAGATTTCCTCTCCGTCCTTTCATTAGATAACGAGGATGTAGGAATTACAGAAGTTACCGTAGCCCCTGTATCGTATAACCCTGCGACGGGCGATGCCCAACTTGGTGAAGGTAATAGATTTGTTAATGTTACAATCAAAAATACAGGTTTGAATCCAATTTCTGGTAGTGTTGATGTTAGTTTGGAAGTCAAAGAAGTACTTGGCGGGACAGACACGATTGTTTATGCCAATGATTTCGATGGTAATGAAGATAAGTCGGGATGTAATGCATGTGCTTGGGAGAAATTCTCCTATACAGGAGAATATGAAGAAGGTGACTCGTCTTGGCATATCGAAACCGGATCATCTGTTGGTCAGAATGCTTCATGGTATGAAGCAGATTCCAACCCAACCAACTATTATTGGGCTGGAATTGATTATCAAGGCCAGAACGAATCTGATTCAGGTTACTACAATCACCAGGATGAAGCAGTAATTCTTCAGAACGTTGACTTGACAGGAGCTGATGCGGCTTACCTGGATATGTGGGCAATGTGTAGCGCCTCATTCTTCCAATTGTACTTAGCAGAGCAATTCGATGTTGTTGAACGTTGGTTGTATGAAGATTCTTGTAGCATTGAAGTATGGAGTGATGGTTCCGGTTGGGAACAAGTATTCTTTGCAGGAGGATGGGATAATGACCGATATTTCCGCCTTTTAGTTCAAGGTGTAGATCCTGAGTATAATACTTACAATGGTGATATTTCTAGCGAAACAGTTACTGGCTGGCTGAATTTTACTGAAGATGGTTCTGAATCCACAGATGGGGAGAAAATAAACTCGATTGATTTGACTCCATACGCTGGTCAAGTAATTGATATTAGATTTAGATTTAGAAGTGGCTTAATGGGTTCTGTTGGACCTGATGGTGCCTCTTACGATACGGGATTGGATGGTTTTGCTTTCGATAATATTTCGATTAGGAAGGTTGATGTTAATTTTGGAACTGAAGCATTAGTCAGCCAAGAACTTTCATTTACAAATCTTGGCGCTGGTGCAAGCCGTGACGTTTCTTTGACTTCGAATTTTATTGATAATAAAACATATTACATCGCGACTTATTTGGAAAATCCAACTGGATTTGATAATGCAGATGCAACAAATGATGAAGTTAAATTCCAACTAACTGTTGACAATCTTTACGATCCAGGAGTAGCTGAAGAAGCATGGGTAGATTTGGAGAATGGTGTTAGATATGCATCAGGTCCTAGAGATATCAATGTCAAGGTACAAAATTATGGAAATACAGTGACCGATTTCCAAGTAGAAGCTAAAGTTAGAAATGCACTTCCTGACTTAGTTGCAATTGAAGATTTCTCTTTTGGTAATGCAGCAGACCAGATTTGGGAAGATGATGGCAACTTGAACGGCAGTCGTTTAGATGATTCAAGTGGCTCAAATGGAATGCTCCCCCAAAATCAAGGAGTCTTCAATAATCATGCTTATTGGCTCGGACACCCAGATACTGGATATGGTGATAATTGGAATGAAACATTAACTATTCCTAATGTCCCAGTAGGTGCGGAAGGAGCTGACTTCACATATCTTACGTTTGATTATTTCGCTGAAGGAGATTATCTAAAAGATAGCAATGGAAATATTCTTGCTATTAGAGACGCAGCACAACTTGAAGTATCTTGGACTAAGAATGGAGAAAATTTCAATGGAATCATATTCGGTAGTTGGACAGATTTGAATGAGAATGGTCCCAGGCCATTTGATAGTTGTGAAGATTTCGATAATAATGGATATGATGAAGTAGAGTATTTCGGTGATTTCTCTGACAGATATAATTCAGTCGTTTGGTTTGATTCAGAACAAATTGTGAAGTCAGTGACAGTTGATTTGTCAAATATTTTCTTACAAAATCAAACCAGTCAAAATACTTTTGAATGGAGAGATGAATGTACTTCACTTTCAGGATCTGAGGTCACTTTGACATGGAGATTCTTGTCCAATGATGATGGAGTGAACGGTAATGCAGGTTCTGCTGGTTTCGCTATTGACAATATTAGAATTGAAGAGTTCACATTCGAAGATGATGGCACCTACACAGTTGACGTTAATGGAATGGACGCATCAGAGAGACAAATCGTAACAATTGCAAATCATGATTTCAAGAGTGGAATTTATCGTATTGATGTTAAGACATTATTTGACAACACAGATCCATTAGACAAATGGTATAATGAATCTGAAGTTAATTTGGCAAACAATTACACTACAATTATGTTTAGTATCGCAAGTGCAGATATTACTTTGATGCAACCAGATATTCTTGATTGTACTACTGATATCACCTATGCCTGTGTTTATACTACAAATAAGGATAAATCAGGAGCATATGGTGAATCAATACATGATTTCGTATTACCATTATTAAATGGAGTAATAGAAGCAGAATATCAATTAACAATGAAGATTGTAGATATAGACACTGGTCAAACAGTTTATGAGGAAAATGCAGATAATGGACCATTTGACTTAGTCCCTCATCAGAGAGATTGGGCTAACTGGACTGCACCTTATGATAGGTGGCTGGATAATCACACTTACAACATTAGTTTCTATGCAACATTTACAGATGATGGTAATAGTTCTGGTAATGAAAGGTTCTTTGAGATTAAGTTTTATGATCAAATCGATGTTGCAATTTTATCTAACCCTACTGATCAAAATCGTCTCCAACAAGTGAAGAACGATCTTAATGCAATGAATATGACTTACACACAATTGAGAGTCAGTGATTGGGATACTTACGCAACTCCTGACTGGATTGAGCATTACAACAAAGTTTTACTTCCTTGGCAGACTGATTATAATGTAGTTTATGGGGATTATTATGAAATTATGGATACAACAAGAGAAGATGATGGTTTGAGTGTAGTGGATGTTCTTGAGAACTTCATGGTTGATGGTGGAACAGTACAAATGCACCTAGGGCCTTATCAAAATGAATATGACCCAGGTAGATTAATCTTTGACATGGCGATAAAAGATAGGAATCAGTATAATTTTACTACAGATAACAGAATTAATTATGATGATTTATCTATAGATGATCCTTATCATCCAATATTGAAAGGAATTGATAAAGTTACATTCTCCGGTATACATGCTGGAGCTTATGTCGCAATTTCAGGTATAGATGTTGCATCACAAGTGCAAGCTAATCAAATCCCTGCAACATGTGGTGGTAGAATTAGTGTGACAGGTGGAACTTTCCATACTTTGATGAGAGATACAGTACAAGGTCATTCTCTAATGTCTGTATGTAACAAAGGATTAGGTGGTCTAATTGTTACTACTGTCGATGTTGAAAACCCTAGCGTGACGGAATCTTTCGGTGGAGAAAATATTCCACTCCTCTCTAATATGCTATCATACCATCTAACACCTTATCCTTTAGATTTCGGAATTGCTGGAACAGATTTCGATCTAATAATTAATGGTGAGTCAGTGGATATCGATCCTACTACAGGTGCTTATCGTGATAAATATATTAAGAGTAATGCAGATTTAGATTTCACTTATGTTTCTAAAGTTGAAGGTCTAATTGCTGATTGGGACCTGGAATCTGGCAATAATGATTCAGTCACCGGATGGGATGGTGCTGTTTTAGATGCAGGACTAGTCAGTCACACTAACCAACTGACCCCATCAATTCCAACTCAGGGTTCATTTTGTGCTGTTGGTGAAGATAATGAACCATGTAGAATTGGTGCTGAGTGGTTACTAACACTTTACCTTCATGACGATGCAGGTCATACCAGAATTACATATATCCGTTTAATCACTAACGATACTCTTGCAGACGATTTCTATCCTATTTCAGCAGCTACAATCGTTCACGATGATGAAACTGCTAAATACATTACCAGAGATGGAACAAAGCCAATTGCAGGTGTTGATTGGCCAGTGTATAGAGTGAGACTTTCAGAATCTGGAGAAACTATTGTTAAGTTTACTGGTGAGAATAGTACTGATCCAGATGCACCACAAGGGGAAACAGGAATTGCTCTTTACGAATGGAGAGTAATCAATGATATGCCAGTTGGTGAATTTAGTGATGAACAACACGTTTGGCAGAACCCTGCTGCTGTTACTGATGAATGGAGTTACACATTCAGAAATATTACAGCAAGCCCGACTATTGAAAAAGATGTACGTGTAGAATTAATTGTCTATGACAAAGCAGGTAAGCAAACACAGAATAAGTATCGTATGTATTTCATCGTAGTAGGTGAAAATGACGGTGATGCAGAACCTGTTTGGACATTTACAGCACCTCGTCAAAGTGATTCTCAGTCTGGAAATGAAGTGACAATTGCAGGTAGTATCTTAGGAGGTGCAGAAAATAGCGATGTTAAGATTGAAGTATCACTAGATCCTTTAGTCTTAGAGTATACTCCTACTCAGAAGATAACACAGAAAACAATTGGAAAATACAACGTTTCAGAAGGTTTGGGTGACGGTAGTGGCTTCTCAATGACTCTGGATATATCTGATTTGTATTCAACCAGTGGTGTACAAGCAACACTCCACTTTAGGATTACTGAAGGCGATGGAACTAGATACACATTTAATGAACAGATGCCTATCAATTTGTTACCCAAGGATATTTGTGAGATAGATCCTGATGATTCTAGCTGTTCTTCATCTGAGAGTGGTGGAATTAGCCCGATAATCATTGGTGTTGGTAGTCTATTTGCGATTTTAGCAATTGTTGGAGTTACATTGTTACTGAGATCAGGAAGAAAAGATTCAGATGATGATGTAGTTGAACAATTTGGTGGAGTTGAACAGATGGATCCAGTTGAAGCTTATGTTCAACAGATGGTTGCATCGGGTTATGATGAACAAACTGCGAGACAGTATGCTGAGCAATATTATGCCTCATACTATGCTCAGCAGCAAGGTAAAACTTGACCTGACTTTGGTATCGAAGGGGTGCGTTAAAACGTACCTTGAATAACACCTTGCGAATGCCTTGTAGCATGGATACCACCGGACCATACACAATTGCTGATATTTCTCTTGCTGATGCTGGGGAAAAAAGGGTTGCATGGGCAAGAAGTAGAATGCCTGCTTTAGCCGCTCTAAGGAAAAAGGCCGAAATTGAAAAGCCTCTTGCTGGGCAAAGAGTCTCGGGATGTTTGCATGTAACCAAAGAAACCGCCGTCCTTATCGAGACAATAGTCGCAGCAGGTGCTGAAATTTCATGGTCTGGATGTAATCCTCTGTCTACACAAGACGATGTTGCTGCTTGGTTAGCTAGGGAAGGTTATGGTGTCCATGCATGGTATGGTCAAGACAATCAAGGATTCTACGATTGCATAGATCGAACACTGGATTTTAAACCTACATTAACTCTTGATGATGGAGCCGATTTAATTTACAGAGTGCATAGTAAATTCCCGGAACTATCAAATGAAATAATTGGTGGAACGGAGGAAACAACGACCGGAGTTCATAGGCTAAGAGCAATGGCAGATGCTGGAGAATTATTGTATCCGGTAATCGCAGTTAACGATGCAGAGACTAAGTGGGATTTTGACAATGTTCATGGAACAGGTCAATCTACTATTGATGGTATAATCAGGTCAACAAGTGTTCTATTGGCTGGAAAAGTATTTGTTGTTGCAGGATATGGGCATTGTGGAAGAGGATTAGCTATTAGAGCCAGAGGACTAGGAGCAAATGTAACCGTCACTGAGATTGATCCTATTTGTGCTCTGAAAGCAACTATGGATGGATTTAGAGTTTTGAAAATGGATGACGCAGCCCCAATTGGAGATATTTTTTGTACGGCAACAGGAATGAAGGATGTTATTGTTGGTAGGCATTTTGATTCAATGAAAGACGGTGCGATTGTTTGTAATACTGGACATTATGACTGTGAGATTAAAATTCCTGATTTAGAAAATCGTGCATCCGAAGTTTATACTATTCGAGAAAATAATGAAGCATTCCACCTGAAAGATGGAAGGACTATTCATTTACTTGCTAGAGGTAGATTAGTCAATTTAGCAGCAGCCGAAGGACATCCCAGTGAAGTAATGGACATGTCATTTGCAAATCAATTCCTTGCATTGTGTAGATTGGCTAAAGAAGGAGAGTCCTATTCTAACGTAGTTTATGATATAACAAAAGAGCAAGACAGCGAGTTGGCATCCTTGAAGTTATCAACTACTGGTATAACTATAGATGAACTAACTGATGAACAAATCAAATATTCTACTGATTACAGCGCTGGAACTTAATTTACCATTCAGGCAAGATTGGTTGGTACTTTGGACTAATTCTTTCACCAGAATCGATTACAATCTCGAGTCTTTCAGTAACAGATGGACTTCTATTTTTGAGCATCGAGTTGTATACCACACTACCTCTTATTGATTCAGGAATACATAATTTACCTGATGATGTTTCAAAGTCAATTGCTCTATCAATATCCAATGCATGACGATTTCTCGACTGGAGTAACCCCATGGATAGCCTAGTTAATATCCCAAATGCAGATAGGATCAATAAAAATACTAGTATGAATCCGAATATTGTCCCTCCCAAAAATGTCATAGCAACACTTCCAAAAATAAATACAATAGGTGCAATAAATGCAACCAACCAAAAAGTCGATGACATTGGTTTCACTTTTTTCATCCTTTCAATAATTTCCCATCTCGGATGTTGTGGGTCCTGTGGTCTAAAAATTTCTTCTTTTTCCATTTTTGCTGCCCTTTCAACCATGCCTTTTACTCCTTGTAACCTCATAGATTGTTGATTAGTTGGCTCTTCCATTTTTTCATTCTGTAGCTCTGCAAGCCTATCTGTACATTCTTCATATAACCCCAATCTAACTAAAATTCCAATTTGTTCAATAATCGGGGTTACCTTTTCAGGATAGTGGACTCGGCAATCTTCCCACCATTGTATGGCCTCTTCAAGCATACCTAGATGATCTAGTAATATCCTTCCACCCATAAACCAAGCATCGAGATTATCTGGTTCGTGTAAAACCACTTTTCTTAAAGCAGAAATTGATTTTGCAGATTGTTGCAATGTAGGTTGTGAGGGCTTACCTCTAGTTGGAGGTGGGAGGGACCATGTAGCAATAGCCATCCAAGCCTCTGCATTATCCTCCTCAATCTTTACAACTTCTTTGGCATAATCGATGGCTGAAACAAAATCTCCTCGTTCCCTCGAATCTAATGCGTCTCGCCAAATCTCTTCCGCACTCTTTACCATAAACTCCGGTAACTATTCCTAGAGATGAATCCTCGGGTGCATAGATTTCTTTTTTACAACGTTATCTTCTAGAATTAGATTTTCTATTATTCCTAGAATTATTATTCTTCCTAATGTTTCCATTTCTAGATTTCGATTGCCGATTTGTATTTCGACGATTAGATTTCCCTGAATTCATAGCTCCTTTCCGGTCAGGTCTCCTTGTTCTAGCAGGAGTATTTCTTCTACCCTTGTCTTCTCCTGAATTACCAGGTTTCCTAACATCGCAATTTAATCTATTACAGAAATTCTTACTGGCATAATTATGATTTTTACATTTAGGGCAAATCCAGTCGCCAGGCTTCATATTTGGAAATTCTTTCGAGTCAGTCTTTCTTCTGTCGTTTCTAGGATTATTTTTTCTGTTTTTCCCTCTGTCGCTCTTCGGCCTTCTGTCTCTTGGAGCAATTTCAACTGGTGAACCTATAGTTTTCTCAATCATCAAGTCATCTGATACTGGCTTAACGTGAATATACGGGTTATTTACTGGCCCAATTACGGAATCAACTCTCCCTAGAAATTTCCCACCAACTATTCTAATTCCTGTGTATAATCCGGGCGCTCTCCCTTCGAATGATATCAGTAATCCACCCTCATGGGATTCCCTGCTCACTCTCCCGGAGAAACTCATATGTTAGTCGCGACGGTTAGAGTATATGAGACCGATAGTCAAAGACATAATTGCTAGAATTACACTAAATCCCGGTAAAGATCCGGATTCTGAATCATCGATAGGAGTAATAGGATTAACATCTGATTGGAATAAATGGCTATTATTTACCATTAAAACTAACTCACTACATTTGGCAGATGTATCACATCCTATGGCTTTCACTTCATGCACTCCTTCATCCCATAATCCGAAATTTATCATCGGAGTACTCCATGAGTTTCCAGAAACGGATATACTCCCTGCAGATAATCCGTCAATTGATAATGAGAAATCTACATTCTCTCCGTCAGGGTCACTAAATTGTCCTTGAGCCTGCCAAATATCCATTTCCCAGCCATATTCTGAAACACTAATCACAGGAGGAGAACTTTCTTTGATGATTCCTAAATTGAATATTTTTTCAGTATAATATATCGAATCTCCATCTATACTCATCCACAGATTTACCAACCCCGGAATCATTTCACTAGAATAAATATCTATTGAAGTGTCCGAGTTGATAGTGACCGACTCTTTGTTTGCAGAATTTATATTCTGAGACTGAGTGAATACGTAATCTAGAGATATATCTGGCCAATCTCCGTTAAAGTCTATGTCTATCGGATGTGGGTTGAGTAATACTTCTGATTCGGTAGTTACAGAAATTGGAATTCCTAGGTTCCAGGTTCTGATTCCTGAGCTTTGACCCGAATCATCAATAGCTTCACATGTAATTTCTGCGTTCTCACCGAATTGAATAGTCGCGTAAAAAGACTTATCAGTAGACTGATGAACATTTATTTCTGACTCAGAACTACAATTGATTACTAATTGTGAAATAGGTTTCTCGTCTGTAAACCAGCTAGAAATTTGCTCCCAATCTGCCCAAATAATTTCACCGCTTTCAAGTGAGGGAAACCAATCTCCATCATTGGGTGCATTAATACTCCAAGATGGTGGATTATTGACTGGAATTGGTGCAGTGGTAAAATCTACAAAAATATCTTCACCGCTAGGCCATAATTCCGTACTCCTATGTGGCATTAGAATGAATTTAATCCCTTCATCTCCATTATTCTCAAATGAATAGGTTGATGATCCGTCGCCAATACATGTTCCTCTAAGAGGCGCATCTTCATGAGTAGATGGCTCAAACTCAACATCTCTCCCTTCACATTCTTCCCACATGTCAATTCTCAGATCTGGATTATTAGGAAATGTGAATTCTAATACTGCATTGGTCATATTAGAAGCATTAAACGCTAAAGTAAATTCCTCCCCCTGATCAATATTAGTTATTTCCATTGTTGCATTCATCCACAATTCTAGTCTACATTCATCTACTCCTTCCGAAGTATCGATTAGAGTATTACAATCTCTTTCCGAATTTGGAAATACAGGGGCCTCTACACAATCACTACTGGAACCAATTGTGGCACATTCTCTAATATCTGCATGATTCGAAGGTACTAAATTCCACTCTTCAATTATTACACCATTGTCTTGCCATGAAGTATTTTTCCAATCAAGACCAACTCCTCCTCTATGAGGAGATGACTCTCTCATACCAATTCTGGTTAGTGCATACTCAATACACTCAGAGGCCACGGCTTCGACAGCCGACTTTTCATCTGTTGAAATCCAACCATCTCCTCCACTAGGATATAATTCTTCTAGATATAAATCCAGTTTCTCTCTTAACAAATCAACGCTAGTCCCATTTATCCATGCTCTAGCTTCAACTATAGCCGAGTCCCAATCATCTTCTACCACAATATCAAAATGTGCGTGTGTGTAAGGGAGAATATCTTCGAAAGTGATCGAGCTACATCTTTCCTCAATACTTCCTCCTCCACCGCCTAATTGATACATTTTTGTTTTATTCTGTTCAATCTCATTATCAGAAATAATACTGTTACATATACTTATTATCATTATAGAAATTACTAGAATGACTGAAATAATCCTCTTTCGGCTATCCCACCTCATAATACATCGACTTAGAGGCTAGGACATCATACTATCGATTTAATTACACTGTAATTTAGGCCACCCTAAAGTTATATACTAACTCTCCTTCGGATTTTTAGGAGACCCTAAAAAGGAGTAAATATAATGTCTAAAAATTACCATATTACATGTTTAATCGCACTATTATTTATCACCACATCATTGTCTGGTTGTTTGAGTAGCGATGAAAAAAAAGATAGCCTAGGAAGTTTAGTAATTGCCTATGAGATACAATCAGATTATGATAACATAGATGAGAATCCACAACAATTAGCAGATTATATATCTGAAAAAATAAATTATGATGTATCATTGTATTCTGTTGATTCTGAAGGTGCCATGATTGAAGCACTAAGATTTGGGAATGCTGATATCGCAATAATGGACAGCGGTTCTGCATGGGTTGGATGGCAACAGTATGGGCTAGATGCGTTAGGTGCTGATCTGAAAAATGATGGTCGTACTTACTACAATACTCATGCTTGGGTTAAATTAGATAGCGATATTGCTGAAGCTCATTTAGATGATAATCCGTATACTGACCCATTTGCATTATTGTCTGGTAAGACGTCTTGTCATACGGGATGGTTGAAATCAGCAGGAATGTTACTTCCAATGGGATTTTTGATTGGTCACGGATATGCTAATGTAATAGGCGATCCGAATGATGTTGAAACGATTAGAAATACAATATTTGACTTCTTTAATGATAATTCATCAATACCCGATTCAGGAACTCCATATTATGGCTATGAGGGGGCAATAAAGTGCCTTTCAGACGGCACCGGTGATGTTGCCTTTGCAAAAGATAGTACAGTAGATTCTTTCTGTGGAAATGAAAACACAATAGACAATAAAGATTGGTGTTTATCGAGAGATCAATATGTTGCTTTACCTGCATTTGGAAAATCTCCTAGTCACCCTGTGATGTATAATCCAGAATTAATTAATCCAGAATTACTTGAAGATATAACTAACGTTTTATTGGAAATGGGTGATGATTCTGAGGCGAGCAATATCCTGAATAATGTACTTAATACACCAGGAATTGTAGCAACAAATGCTACAAATCACTTGAGCAGTTACTCATCCTTAATTTCAAATATTCCCGGGATTTCTGCCTATTATAACGATAAGTATACTATTAATGGAACTGTCTCAGTGACAATTGATAAAGTAAGAATAGCATATGAAATTAAGGCAGACTATGAGAATATTGGAGAGAATCCTCAATTACTGGCGGACTATCTTTCAGAAAAATTAGAAGTTCCTGTAGAACTGTACAGTGTTGATTCTGAAGGTGCGATCATTGAAGCATTAAGATTTGGGAATGCTGACATTGCATTTATGGATGCAGGATCTGCTTGGGTCGGTTGGAAAGAATATGGATTAACATCTATGGCAGCAGATCAAAAATCAGATGGGAGAACCTACTATGATGCCCATGCATGGGTTAGGTCAGACAGTGAGATGGCGGCTGCTTACTTAGATGACGACCCTTCTACAGACCCGTTTGCACTACTTGAAAGTAAAACGTCTTGCCATACAGGCTGGCTAAAATCTGCTGGGATGCTATTACCCATGGGGTATTTGATAGGGAATGGTTATGCTCCGGTTATAGGCGATGAAGATGATATTGATTCACTGAGAAATACAATACATGGTTTTTTCAATAGTGAAGCATCTATACCAGACTCAGGAACTACATACTATGGATATGAGGGAGCTGTTAAGTGTCTCTCAGATGGTACTGGTGATGTTGCTTTTGCAAAAGATAGCACTGTGGATTCTTATTGTGATAATGAAAATTCAGATGATAACAAAGACTGGTGTCTTCCAAGAGATCAATACATTGCGTTACCAACATTTGGACAAGCTCCAAGCCATCCAGTAATGTACAATCCAAGTAATCTGGATGTACAAACTAGGACTTCAATCCTAAATGCATTGATGTCTCTGAATTATGAGATGTATGTGGATAATTATACAGTTGCAGGAACTACATATACTGGCTGTTATGATATATCCATTCATGTTGTTGATCAAGAATCGTCAAGATACCAATGCGGTGATGAAATTTTAACTAATGTATTAAACACTCAAGGATTAGTTCGCGTTACTTCTCAAGAGCATATGGGTAGTTACTCTGATTCAATCAGTTATATTCCTGGTGTCTTTTCATACTTCAGTGATAAATTTGACATCGATGAATAAACCTTAGTCAGATAATCTGACTACTTGCGGCAGTACCAAATAAGATTTAGTCTCGCCTAAACTTGTTTGATGCGGAGTTAGATACTCGGGGGATGCTATTATGGAGGTAAATCCAATAGAACCTTTAGTTAAATTATCGAATATTGAAATAGGTTATAATTCTGATGAACCATTAGTGAAGATACCCAATTTAGAGATTTTCCCAGGGGAGATTGTAGCAATTGCAGGCCCATCGGGAGTAGGAAAAACAACTCTTTTGCGTACGATTGCAGGTTTAGTGCGACCAATTTCAGGCAATCTCGAGGTGTGTGGTGTGATAAACCCAATTAAACAAAAAAAAGGAATCCTAGGTTACATACCACAGAGGCTTGGTCTTGTTCGTCACACCAGCGTACTACATAATGTAATGATTGGAGCCAATGCAGGACACAATAAATCAATAGGATCCATTATTCCATCTAAAGTTGCCAAGAAAAATGCGCTTGAAGCGATAGAATCAATGGGCTTATCTGAAAAAATCAAAGAACCAGTTAGGAAGTTATCAGGTGGCCAACAAAGAAGAGTTGCGACTGCAAGAACTCTTTCTCAGAAACCGTCTCTAATAATGGCAGACGAATTTTTAAGTGAGTTAGATGAAGAAACTATGAGTATGGTATTATCGAAAGTAACTGAATACATTAGGGGGTCAGGTGCTTCTTTACTTGTAGTAGAACATGATATTTCTAGAGCTAAATCAATGGCTGATAGGCTACTAGTAATTGATGACGGACGAATAAACCCATTTATTAGAGAAGTAACTGCAATGGAGGTTAAGATATGATTTCGAAGATTTTTTCATCAAAAGTATTTGAAATTTTGATCAAAATTTTCCCATTAGTAATTTTCTCATTTTCTTTATGGATCTTTTTAGGAATGATTGATGATTGGGGTAGATTATCTGGCAGTATTGATAATTTATTTATTTTCATAGAAGAATCACTTTGGCCTCCTGATTGGAGTGTGATAGAGCCTCAAGCCTATCCAGTTTGTACAACTTATCCATTATTCGATTTCACTTGCTCTACTGCCTGGATAGGTCTAATAGAGACTCTAAAAATTGCTTTTGTATCTACTGTGTTTGGAATGATATTATCTCTACCAATTTCTCTTTTTGCTGCTAGAAATTTAAATCCTTGGTGGCTATCATATAGTTCTAGATTTTTACTAGCCTCTTTCAGAAGTTTACCAAGTATCATTTGGGCTATTTTTTTCGTAATATTGGTAGGTTTTGGTCCTTTGTCAGGTGTCCTTGCAATGACTGTTTACACTGTAGGTTATCTAGGTAAGCTTCAGTATGAAGCAATTGAGGGAATGAATAAGACTCCTCTTTATTCGGCTCAGTCTATGGGTTTATCAAAATTTGAAACTGCTTTCCATGTAGTGATCCCTGAGTCAGCTAACGACCTTATTTCACAAGCAATTTTTATGTTTGAGTATAATTTCAGGCATGGTACAGTTATTGGAATAGTTGGAGCTGGTGGAATTGGTTATTACATCAACTTATATCTAAAATTCCTCCAGTATGATAAGGTAATTGCCTATTTGATACTCATTTTCTTTGTTGTCTTAATTATAGATTTGATTTCTATTTTTGCTCGTTCACTATTCACCGAAGGTAGAGATATGAAAAGACCTACCTGGTTAGGAGTTTTATTGCCTGCGGGTTTACTGAAAAGATGATTTCAATTCTCATATGAAGCAACCATCTCGCGAACAGCTTCTTCAACGGGTAATTTTCCATCGAGTAGTAAACTCAATGAATACAAGAAAGGAATTTCGATATTTAATTTTGGAGCAATTTTAACGAACATTCTAGTTGCTCTAACTCCTTCTGCCACCATATGCATTTCATCTAATGCTTCTTCTAACGTTTTCCCAGAACCCAACATTTCACCTAAAGTTCTGTTTCTACTCCTAGGGCTGGTCGCGGTAACATATAGGTCACCTAATCCTGCAGGTCCAAATGCAGTTGATGGTTCTGCACCCATTGCATTTAGCAACCTGATTCCCTCACTAAAGCCTGCTAGGACTAATGCCGCTTTCAGATTATCACCTCCAATAGTGTTTCTTAATCCATCTACTAAACCACATGCAAGTGCAACTGTATTCTTGAAAGCACCCCAAAGTTCTGCCCCTTCTGGGTCATCAGCAGGTGTTAATACGAGGGTGTTGGTAGATAGTCTATCTGCAATTCTTTCAGCAATAGCTCTATCATGACATGCAACTAGCGCAGTTGTCATCACTCCTCTCGCTACTTCAGGAGCTATTGTAGGACCAGTCATAACGACCAGTGAATTAGATTTGTTCGCTTCATCCAGTCTTTTAGAGATAGCCTTAGAGATTATCCCTGATCCTCCCTCTTCTTCAGGAGCTAGGCCTTTTGCTAAATCAATTAGTAAGTGTGATGGTCTTAAATGTGGAATTAATTGATCTACTACTCCAAGAATAATACCACTTGGTACAGCTAAAACAATAATTTCACATTCAGTAGTTATATCTTCAATCTGCATAGTTGCTTGTAGTTCAGGAATTTTCGTATGTGGTAAATACTTTTTATTGATATTTTCTTCCATAATTGACTCATATACTTCTTGCTCAATAGTCCAACCCATTACATTGTGTCCATCTTCACTCCACACTTTAGCAAGTGCAGTCCCCCAATTGCCCAAACCGATAATACCTATACGAGCCATAGTCACCCTCATTTTCACTCGCTTTAACTTCCGGTTAAGACCCTTGGGTTTCAGAACGGCTCATCCGTTGCATTCTTGACTCAAATGCTCTCCGGCAAATACAAGCAGGGGTACCCGAGTGGTCAAAGGGGCTGGGTTTAGGTCCCAGTGCGTAGTGCTTCGCAGGTTCAAATCCTGTCCCCTGCACCATCTTTTCAGTATTATCTAAATATTTTCTAACCGTTGCCTTAATGTCCTCAGCCTTTGTCCATAAACTATGAGTGAAGAGGCTGAACAATTTTCAGACTCAGGTAACTCTTCTGAAATCAGAAAATCTCCCGAAAATACTAGTATTGACAAGGAACTAGACAGGATAAGGTTACGTAGAACAGATAAAAATAAAAAATTCCCTAAAACTTTCGACGATGCAGTATTGATTTTTGGTCTGATTGCCGGTATCGTATTTTTCGGAGGTGTCACTCTATTGTCTTCAGGAATGTTAGCTGGAGATTCAATCTTCTTAGACGAAAAACTTTCGAAAACACCTCTAGATACAGGAGGAGAATGTGTTGATAATCAAGGTGCTGTATCCTTTAGTATTTTCGTTGAAAATCATGATGAGGTTAAGATCAGATCAAAGAATGTACAATTAGACAGATTTTCAGTATTAGTAGTTAAAATTACAAATTATAGCGAATCAGAGTCATTTATTGAATTCTACAGAAGTGATTTAGGTAATGTAGAACTTTCATTTGGATTAGAATCTGATATTCAAGATGGAACTTATTTACTATCTGCTCAAATTTATCAAAGTTCAAATGATGAAGAATTAATAGTCACGAATAAATCGTCATTTGATGAAGTTTCATCTCAATTACAAATTAAGGGAGAGGAGAAAATTGTAGACTTAGAGATATCTGATAACTCACTACAAATATCTGACCCTGAACCTAGAGATTGTTTCACAATGACAGAATTTGGTTACTGGGGTTGGGCTCTAATGGCAGCAGAATGGGCGGGAGGTCGAGAAACCGCTATGCTGACTGGCGGTAGTGCAGGAGTCCCAGCATGGTGGATGGCTTCAATCTCTTTGGGAATGTCAATATTTTTCCTCTGCGTTCAATATCCACTAATGCATCGAATGTATCATCGTGATATTGATGATATATTAACTCCAAAGCAACTTTTCAGACTCATTGAGAGGACTCTGATTAAATCAGAAGAGGAACTGAGAATAAAATTAAATTTCGAAGAGCTGAAGATGCAAGAAAGAGCTATATCAATTGATATTATTATCCCCTATAATACCACGAATAAGACAATCGGAGAAGCCACCGATATTCGTGCTAAAATAACTAAAGATTTACTTGAAGAGTTTTCAATTTTTGGTGAAATGAGACCTCTACAAATTAAGTCAATATGCATAGATGGTAAAAATAGTTCTTTGGAAAATGACTTTATTCTTTCTAAAGATCTATCGCTAGTGGTTTCAGAAAGAAGTCCCCTTTCAGAAGATTATGGGTTGTTTTTCTCAGGACTTGGTGAAAATGGTAAATTAGAGGAAGAAATCACTCATGTTCTAGAAAAATGGTTCAAGATGCATAATCTTGTTGATTATGGTACTGCTATAATTGTAGATGAAGAATCAGTTTTGATTAGAGTGATTTATACTCCTATGATGAAGTTCTCTTATTTCCTATACAGAAAATCCTACATTGATATGCAAGATGACTTAACAGATTTCCTGATAATCAATTTGGATAGTCTGTTAGGTGATAGAGAACTAGTTGTTAGTGCACGAAATGAAAAGGCTAGTCTTTCAGATAGAGCAGTGGCTGGAAGAGTTGAGCTTGGCTCAAGTCAAGATGATTTAGTTGGTGAAGCTATGGTTGCAAAGCAAGCAGGTCTAACTGGTGTGTTGCTACAAAATCCGTTTATGGGGGATATTTTATCTTCGGTTGAATATGTGGCTCATTCAAATAGATCAAGAATAGATAAGTATGGATTTTGGGGATTGATTGTATTTGTTTGGATTCCATTTATGGCTAGCGGTGTATTAGTGGGTGCTATGCTTGGGCTTGTAGCCAGAATGCGTTTTAGGAGGGTTCTGTTAGCCTGTTTGATCGGTGGTTCAGCAGCATCAGTAACATGGGCTTACACTGCACGTGGAATAATTGAATTTATGGAGAAATATCATGCTCAGACTTTTATCCCGTTCCTGATCCTACTTGCTTTTGTATTTACATTCCTCCATCTCAGGAGAAATAAAAGAAGAAGAAGAGAAGAATTATTCAGGGAATCAATGGCATTCTTTGCTACATCAAGTAATTCTAATGCCTAGATTAAACTAATGCGGGTGAAAAAATGAATAGATTGTTACAAATGGAAAATTTAGAACGGCATTACGAAACACCTGCTGGTGTTGTTAAGGCTCTTGATGGTGTTAGTATCGAAATCTATGAAGGTGAACGAGTCATTCTCCTTGGTCCTTCAGGTTCTGGAAAAACCACATTATTGAATTGCCTTTCAGCTCTGGATAGTCCAACTGGTGGGACATATAAATTTCTTGATAATGACGTTCCACGAGATAATTCTGAAATGATGACCTCATTTAGAAGGGACTATATTGGATATGTTTTTCAATTTTTCAATTTGCTTCAGGATCTTACAGTTCTTGAGAATATACTCTTGATACAAGAATTAGCAGGAAACAAAGATCCTTCTAGGGCCAAAGAATTACTCAGACTTGTAGGTCTTGAGGATGAGATCAATCGTTTTCCTGGAGAAATTAGTGGCGGTCAGCAACAGCGTGTTGCTATTGCTCGCAGTATTGCAAAGCGCCCAACTCTCTTATTAGGTGACGAATTAACAGGGAATCTCGATACAGAAACCTCTAACAAAGTCATGCTAGCATTGGTCGAAGCATGTAAAAAAGAAAAAATAACTTCTGTTTTTGTTACTCATGATGAAGGATTAGTGAAATATGCTACGAGAGTGATAAGGATTGATAGCGGTAAGATAATTTCAGATGAAAATATTGTTGAAGATTTTTTAGTGTGAGGTTTCATAATGTCAACTCTGTTAAATAAAAGACTATACCGCAGTCTTTCAAGAACTAAGATAAGACTTTTAGCTGTTGTTCTGATGATTTTCATTGGAGTTTTTTCAGGAATTACATTTGGTGGATATGCTCATAATTTAGGAGGAATGTACGATTCAATTCAGGCAGATGATGATAATGGTGCCAATCTGGCAGATGTATGGATTGATAATCGTAGTACAAAATGGACTTATAATCAGGTTCAAACATTCTGTAATAATCTTGAAATGAATTGGAACTCAATTTCTTTAGATATAGAGTTAGATTCTTGTGAAGGAAGAACTGTAGCACAAGGCGCTATGTTTCATGTAGACGAAGATGGTGAACGAATAATCAACTCACTGTGGCATGGTATTCCACAAGATGCTAATGCCGATCGAGTTTGGATGCCGGAAGGTCATTCAGAAGGACGTGTAGCAATTTCACCTGACGAAATAGTCATTGACTCTCATGTAACAGATGCATTAGGTCTCAGTATAGGAGATAATATCTCTATAAGTGCCGGAAATAATACTGCTAATTTTTCTCTTGTAGGTATTGGCTACCATCCTTTGCATGTTCTTATGGCTCCTGAAGGTAGTCTTTTCCCTCCTGAACCTGGAGAATATGTTGTCGGATATCTCTCTGATGCAGGGATGGCTCGTCTAACAGGTGATGAAATAGGTACTAGTAATATCATAATGATTGATGTAGAAGGTACTCCTTCATTTGACTTGCCTGACACTGATAAATATGAAGGTGAAGAAATTGATGAAATTAAAAATCTAATAGATATTTCTTTAGAGGCGGCAGAAATTGACGGAAGAGTACGAGATAGAGGGCAAAATGAAAACGTTGAATTTATGAGACAGGACTTGAAAGGTGCTGAAGAAACAACACTTCCATTCACAATAATGATTGCTTGCATAGCCGCAATTACTATTTCTCTAAGCCTTCAAAGATTAATTCAAAGTCAAGCTAAGGAGATTGCAGTGCTACGTACATTAGGTGTACAACGTTCATCATTAATGACTGGCTACTTACTTGCCCCTATGGCAATTGGAGGTATCGGATGTGTAATCGGAGCATTAGCCGGTCCTTGGGGAATGGATTGGATGTTAGATTTCTATCAAGGACTTGTTGGGATGCCTATTGTAGAACGTGAGATTCCTTTTTCATTGTATTTCTTAGTAATTGGTTTAACAATGATCGTAGTTTTCTTATCCGGTGCTTTCCCAGCATGGAAGGCAAGTAGACTCGAACCCTTACAAGTATTAAGTGGCCAGAATCAAATGCGTATCGGTTCAGAAAATCTTAGGAAACTAACTTCTTGGATGCCTACTAAAATTGGGCTCTCAATACGTTCTAGTGTCCGCAAACCAATACGTTTGAGTATGACTTTTATTGCTGTTGGTATTTCTTTGATGCTTTTCGGTTCGGTACAAATGATGTCTGTTGGTCTCCAAGACACATTCGTGGGTGGACTCGAAAATGAACAAACATGGGATGCTCAGGTATACATAATGCCCGATTCTGAAAATCCGGTAGTAGAGTGGGCAGAGAATTATTCAGTATCTTATGAGATGATTATTGAAACACCATTGGGTTCAGTATCAGATTCTAATGACGTTGAAAGAATGTTTACTTTAGTAGGTCTTGATTCGTTTACTCAAGGAATGCGTTCAGTTCCAATAATCGATGGTAAGTTCCCGAATGCAGATTCCGCATTCACTCAAGTAATGATGGATGAGGGTAGTATGATTTTTCTCAATTGGAATGTTGGTGATATACGTAATGTGAGTATTAATGGAGTACAAATAGATGTTGAGATTGTAGCAGTATCAAATGCAGAGTTAGCTCGAACAATGTATTTCCTGCGAAGTGACTTAAGCGATATTATTGGAATCAATGCAACATCTATCTACTTACAACTTCCTAATGGTGTTACAGTTGACTCTAATTTAGGAGAAGTTTCAGTTGGTATAGTTGAACGCCAGACAATGCTTGACGGAATAAATGCCTTACTAGAACAACAGAGTAAGGCCTTTGATAGCATGTTATTTTTGGGCCTTCTATTCACTTTAGTTGTAATGTTCAATACCATGATTATGAATATCGCTGAAAGAGACTTTGAACTTGCGACTCTCAGAGTATTGGGAGCATCAACATGGAGTATAGGTACAATGTTATTGTTCGAGAGTATTCTAATTGGCTTTATTGGAGGAATTGTCGGTATTATATTTGCATTTGGAGGCGCGGTGGCACTAGCATCCGCGTTTTCTTCATGGCAAATATTCCTGCCTGTGAGTATTGATCCGGGGGTTGCTCTCCAAATTATGGGTATTGTGCTAGTAATTGCAATTAGCATGGTGCCATTTGGAATTTGGAGAATTAAAAGAATGGATTTAGTTGAGAAAGTTAAGGATTTATCCCAGTGAGGTTTTTGAATGCGTATTGTAACTTGGAATCTTAATGGAATTAGAGCCGCCAGTAGAAAAGGATTGAATGATTTTATTGATAAAATTGACAGTGATATTTGGCTATTTCAAGAAGTTCGTGCTTTACCTGAACAGATGCCTAAAGATTGGTCACCTCATGGAGGTCATGAGGCAATTTGGCATCCCGCGCAGAAAAAAGGATATTCAGGAGTATCTACTTGGTCGAGAGTTGGAATCTCTGAAGAAGGGCGTGGGATATCTACCATTGTAGATATAGATGACTCTGAAGGAAGAGTTTTGTATACTAAACACGGTTCTCTTCATTGCATTAATATCTATCTTCCAAATGGTTCTTCAAACGAAGAGAGGCAGAGATTCAAAGATCAATGGCTTGAAGATTTGTTAACATGGTCTAAAAAATTTATAGATCTTGATGAACCAGTATTAATCTGTGGTGATTTGAACATTGCTCACACTGAAAATGATATTTGGAATCCTACTGGAAATCGTAATACATCTGGTTTTTTATTACATGAAAGAGAATGGTTCACACGTTTCCTTTCAATAGGATTGTATGATCTATTAAGGATAGACTCTGGTGACATAAAAGGACCATATTCTTGGTGGTCAAACAGAGGTCAGGCTAGAGCATTAAATAGAGGGTGGAGAATAGATTATGCTCTTGCGAATGAAGCTGCGTTCAGAATTTTTAAGTCCGCTAAGATATTGAGAGAAGGAGGGCTAACAGTGTCCGATCACGCGCCTTTAATTATTGATTTAGAACTATAAATTGTATTTTTTGACTATTTTTGTCTTTTTTTACTATACGATACCTTTCAAGAGTAAGACCGCGGGCGCTACTCATGGGAGATGGACTTGTAGATCGTCTTACCAAGATTTTACCCGATGGACGAGGCGTTTGGATACCTATGGATCATGGCATCTCAGCATATCCTGAAAAAGGGTTGGAAAGAATGGATGAAGTTGTTTCTTCTTGTATTTCTGGTGGCGCCGACGCAATAATTCTACAGAAAGGTGCTTTGAGTTATTATGTTGAGGAAACAGGTTGGAGTAATTTCATTTGTCATGTTTCAGTTTCGACAGTGAATGCTGGTGGAAAGGACCAATACAAAGTTAGAGTTGCCAAAGCAGATGAATGTCTTATTCGTGGAGCCAACGCAGTTTCAGCGCAAATTAATCTTGGTGATTATTTTGAATCCGAAATGATCAAAGAAATGGGTGATTTAACAGGCGAAGCATTAGCATTAGGAATGCCTACTCTTGGAATGATTTATCCTCGAGGACCATATCTAAAAATTTCAGAAGGAGATATTACTAATGGAGTTGCTCATGCTGCAAGAGTAGCTTGGGAACTAGGATGCGATGTTGTCAAAGTTCCATGGACTGGAGATGTTGAATCATTCAAGTTAGTTTGTCAAGCAGTACCAATTCCAGTTCTTATTTCGGGTGGACCTAGAGGTATATCATTTACAGAATTACTTCATATTGTGGAATTATCAATTTCTGCCGGTGGTTCTGGGGTCTGTATAGGAAGGCAAGTCTTTGGTTCTAATAATCCCGAATCCTGTGTTAAGGCATTAAGAGCGGTAGTCCATGAAAATTCTACCTCAGTTGAGGCTTCAAAATTACTTTAGAGGTGATAATATAGAGCTTTGGCAAGATTCTTACTCGGAATCTCCTAACAAATTATGTTCGAGAGTCTGGCGGGGAAAAGCCCCGGATGTTGCTGAAGTTAATCTCGATGATGCTAGTTCTCAGGAAGAAGCAATATCTTTGATTGGGATGATACCTTGGATACTTGTTAGATGTTCTGATTGGAAAATGATACCTTTAGAAAATCTTGTTTCAGTTTCCCGAGGTAGTGGTACAAAAATATCTGTTGCTATCGATAAAATTGTAGATCTAAATGGAGCAGCTTTTGCCCTTGAACATGGAGTTGATGCATTACTATTACCTGCAAATGACAGTGATTTATGGGACGCAGCAGTACAAATCGCTTCCAGTAAGATTTCAAACAGTGAATATTCTGTACCTTCTATCAAAATGGAGAAAGCCAGCATATATTCAATCGAATCTGGAGGGGTAGGTGAAAGAGTTTGTATTGACTTAATCGAAAGACTTGGAATTGGTGAAGGAATGGTCATAGGTTCTAATTCATCACTACTAGCTTTGGTTCATGGTGAAACAATAGAATCTAAGTTTGTACCCTCACGACCTTTCAGAGTAAATGGGGGGCCAGTACACTCTTACATTTTGATGTTTGATGATTCTACAAAATATCTTTCTGAGTTATCAGCCGGAGATGAAGTTGCTGTAATTTCATCAAATGGCGAGAAAAGAAAATGTACAGTAGGCAGATTAAAAATCGAAAGGAGACCATTTTTAATTATTAGATTTAAAACAAATAATAATGAAGCAGGTCAAATAATTTTACAACAGGCAGAAACTGTTAGGTTACTTGACAAAATGGGTAATGCTATCTCAGTTACAGATTTAAAAATAAATGATGAAATAATCATTAGATGTGATAATCAAATGAGGCATATAGGTAATTCGCTTGAAGGAGAGATGAATGAAAGATGAAAGTTCTAGCCGAAGCCAATGCTAATGCAGCCATTTCCATATTACATGCTTTAGGATTGGGAAAAGGTTGCTCAATAGGTATCAATCTCAAAACAACAGTAAGATTAGTTTCCGAGCCGCAGAAAGTAGAAGGTGATTTTCATAATTTATTACAAACAATTGAGGATATATGGGGTGAAAATGGGTATCCACTACCAGAAAAATTTGGTTGGCAGATTTTTTCCGAAATCCCAATTGGTCAAGGTTTGAAATCAAGTTCAGCAATATCTTGTGCTGCAATTAAAGCACTCAATCTAGCAACTTGGGCCGGATTAACAGATTCACAAATTGTTGATATCGCTGTTTCCTCGCAAATTAGATGTGGTTGTTCAGTTACTGGAAGTATGGATGATACTTGGGCTTCAATTTCTAGAGGTTGGAAATTAATTGATCCAAAGAAGTCAGCTCAAGAATCAATTATTTTAGAAGGAAACATCGAAGATGAAATCTCTATATTTCTAATATTGAGAGGGAAGAGAGATAAAAAAATCTTATCAAATGAGTTTAATCTTCAGTCAAGATTTTTTGAGCGTGCCCATGATTCACTAATTGACGGCTCGATATTTCAGGCAATCTCGAATAATGGTATGGCTGTTGCAGTTGCCACAGGTGACGATGAAGCTATTCGTATCTCTAATAAATTAATTTCTAATGGGGCAATTGCAGCCGGAATTACTGGTTCTGGTCCAGCAATTTCTGTTGTGTGCTTTATCCAAGATTCAGATAGGATTAGAGAAATTCTTCTTGAAATGGATTTTGAGATTATTGAAACCAATTTTATAGAAAATGATGTGTTGGAGTTGACTAAATGAGCATGAGAATTGGTGATCGACTTCGCGTAACTCTCTTCGGTGAGAGTCATGGTAAATGTGTGGGTGCATTACTAGAGGGTCTTCCATCAGGTACTGAAATTAATCCTGATATTCTTTTAGATTTCATCAATAGAAGAAAACCAGGCCGTAGAGGATTATCTACAAGGGCGGAAATAGATGCATGTGAAATTATGTCTGGCGTTCATGAAGGATTAGCAACTGGATGGCCTATTCTTTTGATTACATACAATTCTGATGTTCGTTCAAAAGATTATTCTTTCTTACCAGATCATCCTCGTCCAGGTCATGCTGATATGGTCGAACATATTCGTTCCGAAGGTACTAGTGATTTACGAGGAGGTGGTTCGCAATCTGCAAGACTCACATTTGGGTTAGTTGCTGCTGGAAGCCAAGCTAGAAGTTTATTGGATTCTGCCGGTTGGTCATGTACCGCACATTTATCCAGTGTGGGAAATATTTCATCTAAACCGTTATTTGAATTAGATAGAAAATCCCCGCTGAAGGATGGAACAGATATGTCGAGATTGAATTGTAGGGATCCTGATTCAGTAATTGAGATGTCTAATTTATTAGACGAAGTAAGAAAAGATCTTGATTCAATCGGTTCAACTGTAGAGCTATTAATTGAAGGACTTCCTATAGGAGTTGGCGAACCTTGGTTTGACGGAATTGAACCAGCATTAGCTAGAGGTTTGATGGCAATTCCTGGTGCTAGAGCTATAGAATTTTCACATGGTTTTGAGATATCAAAAATGCGTGGTTCAGAAAATAATGATCCTTGGTCTATAGAAAATGGTAGTCCAATTCTCGAGGGTTCAGATTCCGGTAATGCGGATGGAGCATTAGGCGGTCGTTCAACCAGTGCAGCAATCAGAGTAGTTGTTCATTTCAAGCCGCCCAGTAGTTTAGCTAGAGAACAATCCACTTTACATTTACCAAGTGGTGAAAAAAAACCACTCAAAGTACATGGTAGACATGATCCTGTCTTGGGACCTAGGGCAGTTCCTGTTGTCGAAGCCGTTGCAATTTTGGTAATTTCTGACTTAGGACTAATTGGTGGTTATCTAGAATAATCATTTACCTGTATTTTCTCTCATTTGGGCTAATCTGACTGGTAGGTTCACAGCAAACGCAGATGCAACAACCATGAAGACCACAGCTGTACCCAGTGCAACACCGTAAACGGAAGTTAACTCAACACTTTCAGCCAGTCTTGTTGCCGCAGATTCACTACCAAGTAGGCCTACGATTGTTGGAATAATCAGGTTAATCATTAACGCCACCAGCGCAACTAGACCTGCAACTAATGGTGTGATCATCAATGATCTGTAATATTGTCTTGTAATTTTTTTGACATTCATGACATAAACTTCGCCGGTTCTAATTGACTTATCAAGCATGGAAAATCTGATTATCCCACTTGTCAATTCAATATACATAACTAGGAAAAGAGCGTATGAAATCAGTAAGAGTTTCTGGGCAATTTCTCCATCAGGAAGTAAATCAATACCAAATTCAACTTTACTTCCAGCAAATCTTATTGTTACTAGGATTAATATCACATAAGAAATTAACAATGCTCTTTGTTCTCTTTGGAAAATTCCATACATCCCACCAATAAAACCAATAGCAATCAAGGCAAGATGAATCAGAGCACCAATTTCAGGTTGGTTTATTGCATTACTTAACCAAAACCAAGCAGTACCTGAGACAGGTGTAACTGTGAATGTAACAATTGATAGAAGAGTTAGTGTTATTGCTGCAGACATCTGTAGTGAACTAACTACTCTATCTGGTGGTAGGAATTTAGTCTTTGTAACTATGGGCCCACCGAAAAATGATTCTATTACTGACGGAACGTGTACTTCTGGAATAGCATCTTTTGGTATTTCTGTACTACCTTTTAACCTTCCAGCAGCCTTTTTCCTGCTAGGTGCAGATGATCTAATCGTCTTACCATCATATAAGTGAGCAGTATCAGACTTTCCTTCAGCCATAAAATCACCTAGAAACCTCTCGCTCCTGAAAGAGCTGTATTCAATAACATATCAGGCTCCCAATCCATTACATTGGCTCCCAATCCTCTTAGTTCGCTCATTAGAATATCTCTTTCTGTTTTGAGCAATTCATAACCAGTCCTATCTAATCTTCTTGCATCAAACTCAAACTCTAAACTGCTAGGAGAGAGAATAGTCACATCAAAGTTCCTAGATCTCAAATCTCTGACTGCATCAATTATCGTTGGGTCATCTTCTAATGGACTCAACAAAATTATTGGACTTCCTCTGTTTATATGAGGTAAAATTCTGTTTGTAACTACCTTCAGTGGAGTATTGCCTTTTGCCATCGCTCCTGCTAGTTTAGTTAAAATGACATACAGTTGTTTCTTACCCGTATCTCTATCAACAGAAACAATTTCGTCTCCATATACTACAACACCTACTGAATCTCTTCTTGATAAGAAGTATTGAGATAGACTCGCAGCTGCTCTAGTGCTGTAAACAAGTGAATTCCTACTAACAGGTCCTGTCTCTGCTACGGCTCTGCTATCAACTAACAATATTATATCACTAACAGCATCTCTCTCGAATTCATTAACCATCAATTTTCCTCCTGATCTGGCTGTAGCTTTCCAGTTTACTTTCTTCATAGAGTCTCCTGCAACATATTCTCTTAGATTATAGAAGTTTGATCCTTCACCTGGATTTCTAATATTTACTGCTCCAGTGAAAATCTTTGGTACCCTACTCTTGATTAATGCGTCTTTGATATCTTCCATTTTTGGAAATACTAAGAAGTCATCATAAAGATGAATTTCTCTCTCATTATGAAACAATCCAAATGTATCCTGAATTCGGATACATACCGGGCCTATTGTGTAAAATCCTCTTAAAGGTGCTTCAATAGTGTAAGAAATTTCAGTCTCTCTTTGTGGGCCTAATTCCATTAGAACATAGTTAGCACCTTTCTTTATTCTCATCACTTCTGGTACTCGATCTCTAACTTCCAGAACTTTGGAGAGGTTTGACTTGTTCTGGATTCTTATAGATACATCGATTTCCCCATCTTCAAAAACGCGCGCAGAAGATAATTTTCTCAAGGCGACAAGATTTTGTAACGCTATTCCTCCCGAGGAATTATCGTCATCTAATCTTCTACCTGATGATGAAACATCTGCATTCGTGGTTCTGAACGCAGCCCAAGTAAGGAATGATAGTAGTACTACTGCCACAGTAACTAGTTGTTGATTTCTTAATACCAGGCCGAGAAGGTATAGAGCAATCGCTAGCGAAGCAAACATCGCTGACTTTCTACTCCATGCCATAAGCAAACCTCCTATCTGTTAATATCTCAATCAAACGGTTGGTACTGGAACCTGTCTAAGTATATCTGAGATTACCTGATCAGTTTCTAGACCCTTAATTTGATGTTCAGGTTTCAAGATTAATCTGTGAGATACAGCGAGAGTTGCTACAGCCTTTACATCATCAGGAGTGACGAAGTCACGTCCTCTCATAGCAGCAGCAGCACGACTTGTTTTCAATAATGCTTGCGAACCTCTAGGTGATGATCCAACTAGTACTCGTGGATCTTCTCTTGTTCTCGACACAATTTCTACCATATACATTCTTACAGCTGGATCCACATATACGTCTTCAATAGCCTGTTGCATTGCAACTACTCTTGCAGGATCAGTAATGACATCGACTTCTACGGCATCCTTCTTTCTCTCAATACGCCTTCTCAAAATCTCATCTTCATCTGCTCTGTCAGGGTAACCTACAGACATCTTGAACATGAAACGATCTAATTGAGCTTCAGGTAATGGATAAGTCCCCTCTTGTTCAACTGGGTTTTGTGTTGCCATTGTAAGGAAAGGAGCTGGTAACTTGTGAGTTACTACACCGATTGTAACTTGCTTTTCCTGCATAGCTTCAAGCAAAGCAGCCTGTGTTTTAGGAGGTGCTCTGTTAATCTCGTCGGATAGTAGTAGATTACAGAAGATAGGTCCCGGTTTGAAACTAAATTCTCCTTTCTTAGCATCATAGATATTTGTACCTGTGATATCTGCTGGTAGCAAATCTGGCGTAAACTGAACACGCTTGAAATCACATCCAAGCGCATCAGCGAATGTGTTGGTCATCAGGGTTTTTGCAAGTCCTGGATAATCTTCGAACAGAAGATTACCATTTGACAAAATATTTACCATAACATTGTCAATTACGTGGCTCTTTCCGATAATTACTTTCTGAACCTCTAGACTAATCGCTTCTGCGATTGCTCCTACAGCTTCCAGTTTTTCACTCATCTTTTTCGAACCACGAACGCTTTCGGCTTTCTTTGCATAACCTTGACTGACCGCGTCTGCTTGCGGTGCTGCTGGTTTTTCTGCTGGTGGTGTTGCATTCATTTTATTCTCTCCAATTTCTAATTTGTCTTACCCCATTTTCTTATTGCTACCATTAGTTGCCTCAGTTCTTGGGGTGAGTATGTACGTGTTTGGCTGTAGGCTAGTTCAACCAGCCTAGGGTCGCCTATCATTGCTTGGACTTCTGCAGGGGGTTTTGAAGCCATTTGGTCTCTAGTCAGGTCATGATGTACTCTGACTTTTGTAAATAGTGATTGTTTAACCCTGAGTCTGTAAGTACTCGGGTCTAATTTTTTCGGTCTCTGATTGAATCTTGTCAAATCGAAAACATGTCTCCAATTTTCTTTTTCAGGTATAACCATCATTGAAACAAGAAGCAATAATCCTACATTTAGAACAACTAACCATTTCAGAAATGTATTTGACGTCAAAAGAACAACTGTAGACATGCCTGCTACGAAAGGAGCAGAGATAGTTCCAGTAGCATGCCTACTTTCATCGAAAACGATTCTGAAGTTTGAATTATCTTGTCTAATTTGACTTGATAGTTGAGTATTATCAAATTCCATCATTGAATGTACTAGCATTTGGAAGTAGACACTATTTCCATTCCAATCATTGTTATCATTAATTTCATTCATCCAGCATTTTGATTCAACTATTCCTTCACAAGAACTTCTCATGCCATGTAATGCAGCAGTATCAAAGTCCCATAATTTATTTGAGAACGCTTCATCATCTGAAACAAATACAATACTACCAGTGACATCAATTTCTTCTAAATCACTGAAACCACCTTTGCCCGTAACCTTGTCAAATACAGGAATTCCTGGGTAATCAATCCTTACCATCAAAGCTAAATCGCCGGGAGCAGGGTTCCTCACATCGCTAGCATCCCCCTCTCCAATAATATCAATAAATGCCGACGAAGAAGCGGTTGCCAAGACATTTACTTCTCTCTGAGTATCAGGATTATTTTGAGGTAAATCTTCAGCAGTAGGTTCAAATCTTATTCCAGTTGGGGATCTAAACATTACAGGAATTCTGCATGATTTTGGATCATTATTAGAAATTTGAAACTCTGAACAACCTTTTCTAGCAGCCCCGGCCTCCATCTCGTTAACATCATTTTCAACCGATGCCACACTCCAGACATTTCGCCATACTGGTTCTTTCACGGTATCATCCTGATTATATTCCAGCCAATGTTGATTTTGATCTAATAATGGTTTATCGAAATACGAAACTCCGAATTTTGATGCTAATCTATTTGCATTTGTATTATCTGCTGCAACTATTACTTTACCACCTTTTTCTGTTACGAAATCATAAATTGCATCTGCTGCAGTTTCGTCTATTGGCTTCTCTGGCGAAACTATGACCAACATTGTTCTATGAGGGTCTTTCCAATCATTAACTAACATAGGTGTAGACATTGTATTAGCAGTGAAATATCCTAAATCGTTACTATCATCGGCACAACCATCCAGATCGTCACCGAGGTCGCACCTCATCTCACTCAATTGAGCTAAACTGCTTGATTCATACGCCGAGTAAGAGGTTTCTTTTCCAATGACCATTAGCATCGGTGCTAGAAGAAGTAATACAACTGTAATTGCTATAGATCCAATTACTATAGTATTGAAATCAAATCTATCTTCATTTCCTTCTGCCAAAATAATCAATTCCTTTTTTTGAAGTAGAACATAGCCAAGGCTTACAACTGTTCAAGCGACCAATGAATCACAGTTATATGTTGCTGCCATTAGTTCAGGTGTATTGCTATAATTTTACTATCTTAGTTTCGATTTAACACCTGCTTAGCAATGCTTTTTTACATTATTTTTTAATATTTTCTTCTATTATTGCTAACATAGAACAGTGCTAAACAGGTTGATGAAAAAATTATACTTATTCCCGGCGATGGGAGATTGGTATCTACCACTTCTGTGACACTCCCCCCATCATCAGGATTTTGCTCATCCTCAGTAGGTTTTGAGAGAGGTGGTTCTACTGTGATTGAAGTTTCATCTTCAGAAATTTTCGAGGAACCTGCATTCATAGCACCATTTGAGTGGACTGAAATTTCTAATTTACAGTTCTTCCTTGGATGACTCTGCGAAGCAGTTATTTTCAGATCTGCATTGGCAGAATTGTCTTTCTCTAAATCTGTCACTAGTAATTTATCCAATCCATTATCTAGGGTCATCAATGGGCAATTATCAGATAAATCAATTTCACCGACTTTATCCTTAATATTTCCTTTATTAGTTACTGAAACTCTAAGAATCATGTCGGTACCTGCATTCATTGGTCCAACTGGGTCGTCAATATCGACTAATATTGAATAAATTGTAGGTATTTTTAGGTCGGCCATCGCTTCTTGATTTTCAGGAATCAATACTTGAACACCTGCTCTGGTAACCAAGCTTGCGGCAATTTTCATTTCTTCAACTGAATTAGCGGCGAAATCAAAAACATCAATGTTTTCTATGGTCAAAGTAAAAGTTTCATTTTCTCCTGCCTGTATTTTCTCAGATTCAGGACCATCACCTTCTCCATCGAACGGTATTTCATAAACAAAACTAACTTCGATTTCAAACATCTGTGTATTGTGGACATAGAATTCGATTACTCTTTCTCCTTCTTCATTGATTAGAAATGGATTATTATCGTCATCTGCGATATACTTGATTCCTAATTCCCAATTACCTAATTCAGGTTGTTCTTGTGCTGAACTTATAGCACTAAAGTTTGCCATTATAAACAAACCAACAGCGACACAGACAAGTTTGTTCATATTAATCACTCAATAATTCCTTACAGGCTCTCTTTGTTAATACCTTCACCATTTTTCTTCTATATGAGGGGGTAAACCAAGTATTTTGAACCGGTTTGACTGCTTTCCTTATTCTCTCTGAAAGTTGATTTATACTTTCCTTTCCATTCCAATTTTTTACTAAATCCATAGCTAAATCTTCATGGTATCCAGGAATTGACTCTAGACCGGTTGTGGCTATTCTCAATTTTATCAATTCGCCATTATCTTTTTTCCAAAGAGCAGCTACTCCAGCTTCGGGGAAATCCCATGATTCTCTTTGACGTAATTTTTGATAATCACCAGACCACTCGGATACTTCTTTGGGTATTGTAATATGTGTTAATAATTCACCGGGTAGTAATTTATTCTTTTTCATTCCATCTAGTTCAAAAAATTCATTGAGATTCATTTCACGTTTTCCTGAGGTTGAAATCAAATGTACTTTGGCGCCCATGCACATCAGTACCGGTGCTAGGTCTGCTTGATAAGTTGCCACACAAAGAGTATTTTGATTAGGTATAACTCTACAATCTGCTCCCGTCCCACAATCACATTTATGGCACCAATCAATGGTTTCCCTCCAATCTTCAGTTTGATTATACCAGTAGCATCTTGTATCTAGGCAAATATTTCCTCCTACAGTCCCAGATCTTCTAATCATTATGCTCGCTATAGTACTAGCCGATTTGACCAGAACAGGATGAGTCAAATCTGAATCAATTAAATCTTGTAATCTAACCATTGCTCCAATACTGGTTTCTGAGAGTTCAGTTAATTGTGAAATATTAGCTAAAGAAATAACATTCTTTTTTGGATTAAGATGCCATTTGTAATTTGGAATTAAATCAGTCCCACCCGAAATCCAATCAAAATCCTCTCCCCTAACTTCTAAATCTCTAGCAATTTCTATTGCTTCATCAACACTATTTGGAACATGGAGTTTGAATGGAGGCATTTTCATTTTATTTCCCCCTCTTTCTTCTTTCAGTATGGATCCATGCGCTACCAGCTAATCTCGGATTCTCTAGATACTGTTCAGAAGGAATTACTGTTACTTTCCAACTTTCATCAACTTCATCTGGAGGAATAGTTGGGTCCATCCCAAATAGTGCACCATTGTGATATGGCTCGATTTCGGTACTAATCCTCCTTTCTTTATCTCTAATTGCATGCTGTTCTGACCTTCTCTCAAGAACTTCTTGTAATTTCGAATGTTCTAATCTAGGTACTGGTAAATCTATCGGGTCTTCGATATTAAGTTCCCTGCATTTCTTCTCTATATTTTTGTATAATCTATCTGGAGTAATTGGTAACTCATTGGTTCTAACTCCTATCGCATCATATACTGCATTACATACTGCTGGCAAAATAGGTAATAATGGCCCTTCACCTGCTTCCTTCGCACCGAACGGACCTTCTGGATCATTCGATTCTACTATTATTGGAGTCACATGAGGCATTTCATGTACGCTAGGAATCTTATAATCAAGTAAATCAGTATTCATTAGATTCCCGGTCCTACCATATCTCATTTCCTCAGAAATAACCTGTCCCATTCCCATATGGCATGACCCAATAATCTGTCCTTTCACGGCTAATGGGTTGAGTGCTTTGCCACAATCATGCGCAGCCCAAACCTTCTCTACTTTTGTTTGTCCAGTCTCTACATCGACTTTCACTTCTGCGACATAGGCAGAGAATGAATATGCTGGTGCTAAACCAGCTGCAGCGCCTTTGTGAGCTCTACCCATTGGAGGGGTTCTGTACGCTCCTGAGGAGACCAGTGCTCCTCTTTCTTCCTGTGCTTTATGCAATGCTTCAAGATAAGAAACACCAATTGCAGGATCATCTTTTCTGAATATTCTCCTATCTCCGATTACCAATTTCTCTACAGGCGCTTTTGTAATTTCAGAAGTGGCTTCAAGTAAGTCCTGTCTGATTTTCATAGCGGCGGAAATTGCTGCATTCGCGTTCATGAATGTAACTCTTGAAGAATAAGAACCTAGATCTACTGGAGAGGTATCTGTTTCTCTGGATCTTATCCTAATCATGTCTAATGGCAAGCCTAGAACTTCAGCAACCGATTGAGCCACAACGGTGTCGGACCCCTGTCCTATGTCTGCAGCACCTGTATGAACTGTCACTCCACCATCCATATCGATTTTCAGGTGTACAGTTGCGTGAGGGAATTTATTTGGATCCCAATGAATTGGTAGTCCACTACCTGAAATAAAGAATCCACATCCGATTCCTATTCCATGCCCTAGAGGCATTTTTCTGAATTTCTCTTTCCATCCAGATTCTTCCATTACTCTTTCCAAACATTCTCTCATACCTATACTAGTGACTCTAAATCCGGTTATTGTAGCAGAATGTGGAGGTAGTAAATTAGCTAGCCTGAATGAAATAGGGTCTACTTGTAATTTCTCTGAAAGGTCATCTATTCCAACTTCAACAGCACATCTAGAATTTACAGCACCGTGTCCTCTCATGGCTCCGCTTGCGGGTTTATTTGTCCATACTCTAGCTCCTGTATAGTGAAATGCTCCAATTTCATACGGAGCGGTATGTAGAACTCCGTTGTAATACGTGGTAACGTGTCCGAAAGATGCGAAAGCTCCCCCATCGATTAGTGCGTCAGTTTCAATTCCACATAGTCTTCCTTCTTTATCTGCATGAAGGTTCATTTCAATATGTGATGGATGTCTTCCTCTATTAATCCAGTAGACTTCCTCTCTATCAAATGTTATTCTAACCGGTCTACCCGATTTTCTCGCTAGTATCGATGCGCACATTTCATGTGGAAATGGGTCGGACTTACCTCCAAAGCCTCCACCAACAAAGGTTCGATATACATTTATCTGATGCATTGGAATCTCTAATACATCCGCTAATGCTCTATGGACGTAATGAGGGACTTGTTGTGGAGTATACAATGTCAATCTTCCTGAAGGGTCCCAATCCGCTACAACAGCATGAGGTTCTGTAGCAGCATGGTTAACCCCATTGAAAAACCAGTTTTTTTTATGACTGGCGACAGCGTTCTCTTCCATTGAATCAATATTTCCAAATTCTTGAAAAACTCTTTTCTGAATATTTGCTTCTCCTATGTGATATTCACCTCTGTCATGAATAGGTTCTTCCGAATCTTTCAGTCCATCTTTCATGTCATGAATAGAATCTAGGATTTCATATTCTATTTTCATTAATCTAACTGCTTCCAAAGCCGTTGCTTCGTCTTCTGCTGCAACACAGGCGATTAAATCCCCAATGTGTCTGACTCTTTCTACCGCCATTGCATGTTCATCTTTTGTTACTGGGAGGACTCCAAATTTATTCTTAGCGTCTTCACCCGTGGCGATAGCAACAACTCCAGGTAATTTTAACGACTCTGAAATGTCTATCGACAATATTCTAGCATAATGATGCGGTGATCTTACAATTTTACCAATTAGTTCGTTTGGTAATCTGATATCATCTCCATACTTCGCTCTTCCAGTAACTTTCCAATTGCTATCGACCAGAGCGGTTGATTTACCAACAATTCTTCCAGTAATCAAATTGTCATGCCTGTGATCTCCCCAGGGTTGCTCCTTTCCTCCTCCTTGACTTTTCGGAATCATCTCTTCATTTCTAGGTTCACTGAATGATTTCTTGCCCCCAGACCCTGGTCTTGAGAATGAAATCTTCCCCGGTTGTTGTCGGTATCCAACCATCTCTTTTTTCTCTTCATCCGACATATATATTCCTCAATTTTCAAATCCCGGATTTGGATTACTTTTTGGATCAGTAATGTTTTCAACATTTTTACCTGAAACTAATAGTTCACTGGCTGCTTTAACAGAATCAATTATTTGTTGATAACCAGTACATCTACATAGATTCCCTTCAATTGCATTTTTAATTTCGGATTCATTTGGAGTAGGATTTTCTTCTAGTAAAGAGGAAATTACAACCAAGAAACCAGGTGTACAGAAACCGCATTGACTTCCACCATATTCGCTGAACATTTCTTGTATTGGGTGGAGGTGATGTCCATCTGCTAACCCCTCGACAGTAGTTATCTCACAACTCTGAACTTCTTGGGCTAATACTAGACAGGAGAGCTTTGGTTTTCCATTAACTAAAACTGAACAACATCCACATGTTCCCATATCGCAGCCTCTTTTGACCCCTAGAGTTCCTACTTGGTCTCTTAAAACATCCAAAAGAATAGCATTACTTTCAACGTGTTTAGAAATTTCCTTTCCATTAACGTTTGCTTTCCAAGGTATTTTTTCAGAACCCGGAAGCATTGGTAGACGTATGACACTCATGCGAACATCCTCACCACAAGGACTCCCCATTTGAGCATTCGGTTCTCCATCTTCCACTATTCAAGATCCTTAATTACTTTGTTCATGATTTCAACTTCTGCTCTTCTGATATGTTCTCCATAAGTACTTCTAGCCATTTTCATTTCATCTGCTAGCTGTTTTAGAGTTACACTCCTATCCATGCTGTAGAAACCCCTTCTCGTTGCATGCTTCAAAACTTCAATCTGTCTTTCAGTTAGGATTTCTTCCCAAACATTTCTATTATCTTCTTTCTGAAATGTTTGAACCGAGATATTATCTGGAGGTAATACCATCCTAATTAATCTGATAAATCTACTTACTGACTTAGATAAACCAGAGATTCTCAATTCCATTCCTTTTTCTTCAGAAATTCCGTAAGGCGGATGTATGTGAATATTTGACAATTCAATTGCAGAGATGGCTAATGGATGTGTGCACAATAAACTAACTAGAAACCCATCATCATTTTCTTCATGAACTTCAATAATTTGAAAGTTATCTAATTTAGAAAAACTTTCTAATGTTTGGTCTTCTTTTAGTTTTATTTCTGCTAACTGAGTAACACTTTTTTCATTAATTGCCAGGTGTCCAAGAATTTCTATTCTTTCACAAATATTCAAAATTTCAGAAATCTCTTTTGCACCATGTAATGATATATTCTTCCAACGAAGAACTACCTTACGCATAATATGTGGAACGTACTTTTACTATTGAACCCTCGGTAGTTATTAATTCCAATATGATTCGCGAATTTCTTGATTTGTCTCCATGCACAGAGTTACATCAGCAGGCCTATCTGGTTGTATTGTATTTCCATTAAGATGGTTGATAATTGGCTGAACATTAGACTCGTTAACAACACCCCAACCTATCTGTGTACATGGGGCGATAGGGGAGACTGGTGTAGTTCCTGAAAGCGGGTCCCAAGTACTGAATGAAGGATACCAAGCGGAGAGATTTAGTGCATCTCTAATTTGTGCCTGAGAAATATTCATACTATCGCTATTTACCAAAAAGCCATTTCTAATTTCAGGATCTGCTCCTGAAGAAAAATCTCCCGATTCAGTTCTTAAATGTTGAATTACTTTGGAAAGAAGACCTGCAGTCCTCGGTGTTGCAAAAGAGGTTCCACTTGTTTCATGATAGCCATCAATATCGTCGTGATTTGGTAAAATCTGAGTCCAATCTGCAGCAATATCTGGATATGAACCGCTCATAGTTTCTTTCTGATCATCTCCTTCTTCAGCATATCCTGAGATTCCTATACTCCAAGGAGGACCCGCGGTTGAATCTTGAACTGCTGGGGATGGAGAATTATCTGCTGCACCTGTATGAATCTTTTTTTCTACAACAACTGCTATCTCGGTAGCATCTTCAATACCAGGGACGGGTATCGAACCTATAGGCCCAAAACTTGTACTAATTATGTCAACTAATGGCTGATTTGCTGCTGCTAGAACTGCTGCATCACTGAACCCTTCTACAAAGAAAATTATTGCATCTGGATTTGCATCAATTACTGCTCCAGTTACTGCAGTTCCATGTCCATCTGAAGGGTCGTCAAGAATTGGGATATCAGTATTATCATCAGGTGTTGTGCCAATTATTTTTGTTCCCGGAAAATAGACAATATCGGTTGAATTAATTCTATCCCAACACATTTCTTTATCTGCTTCATATCTTTCTTGCCATGTGCCAACAAATGTCAGTTCACATGTCATTGTAACCCCTAATCCGTCCAAAAGCCATTCTGGATATGTTTCATTGGTTCTAAAATGATCATGATAAACATTTATCCCTGTGTCGATCGGAGCTACAACTGAATAATTTCTGAACGTTTCTTCTTCATCAATAGGAATTGGTTCCTTAGAATCATCAGAAATACAACCACTAAGTGACGCCATTATCATAATGAAGACCAATGGTAAAGCCTGTTGCTTCATTAACCAACCGAGATACAGTTACTTTTTCAGTTCTCCGTGTTAGTGATTTTTTTTTCCAATGACAAAATCTCAGCACATACTGCTAACCCGATTTCTTCCGGAGTTTCAGCCCCAATGTCAATCCCAATAGGGCATCTAGCATTATTGAACCATTTTTCTTCGATTCCATAATCAATAGCAGCCTTCCTAAAGGATTTCCATTTGGATGTTGAACCAATTGCTCCTATTCTGGGTCTGTCTTTTTCTTTTCTCAATTCCAATAATCCTAATAATAATTCTTGGTCAACTGACCAATCATGACCTAACAGTAAAACGTCTGAGAATCGTTGTAAAGAATCAATATTCTCTGATTCCAGGAAATCACTAACTTCCATTGAGATTACTTCACTTGAAAATGGATACTTTTCAAAATTTGAATATTCTTCCCTAACATCAAATACAGTGTAATCCCATCCTAAAGAATCTGCAACTAAAGCTACGCATCTTCCAACGTGCCCTCCTCCCGCAATTAGGATATGAGGTAATGGTTCGATGATTTCCATACTCACTTCAACTTGCCCTCCGCAAAGGCTGTCAAGGGCTATCCCTTCTTTTCCCTTCGCATCCTTGTAAAGAAAGAAGGTCTCTATCTTCCCACCACTCTTACGATTTAATTTATGATCTTCCTTTAATAATTCAATCAACTTTTTTTCAATCTTTAATTCTAATCCTGCGCCACCAACTGTGCCAAAATTTTGCATTTTTGAATTTATTGCCAGTTTCGCACCTGGTTTCCCAGGGACACTCCCTTTAGCAGAGACAATAGTTGCTATTGCAACCCTATGACCTTGTTTTACTTCACTTAACGCCCAAGATAAAACATGAACAGACATATACCTCTGAAGAGGCTCTATATTTTTTGATTTTGTATCGAGTAATCTGATTAAATATTATATCCTTCTTGTGTAATCTCTCTTAATTTCTCTAGATTTTCTGGGAAATCTATGTTTAAGTGTAAGAATTTATCTTCCACTTCAATTTTTCGAGGATTGATAATTTCTCTGAGAGGTGTTGAAGGATGACTTGACATAATTTTTACACAATCTTTTTCTGAAATAATTACTGGATGACCGCCTTTATCATTATAACTAGGACAAGAAGTTTCATCGGTTTTAATTAATTTTTGAATAGTCGTAGTGGAAAAACCCGGTCTATCAACAGGTACTATCATGCATCGTCCACTTTTTGCTTCCTTTATACCACATTGAATACTTCCAGTTCTTCCATTTTCAGGTTCAGGATTAATTACTATTTTTTCACCTAATTTGTTTATTCCGTCGACTAGTTCCTTTCTAGTTACTATTATGATTCGTAAATCATTTTGTTTTAATTTCCGTATTATAAGTTTAATTAATGACTCACCATGAATGTCAACTAAGGCCTTAGGTTCTCCTAACCTTTTACTGGCTCCCGCTGCAAGTAAAATTGCATCAATTTGACTCAAATCAACCACTGTCGCTTTCTTCATTTTTTGCGAGAGTTTCTATGTTTCCAATCCACTCATCCATTTCATCTTCTTGCGTTCCATCACTAAAAAATCCTGAATCTTTCAATTTCACGGTTGCAATTGTCAATGCGATAAATAATATTATAACTAAAAGAGAGAGAATGCCAATAATCAATCCATTATTTGTTGAACTCTTATTACTTGTTTCAATTTTTTCTTCTCCAATAATGTTTATGTCTATAGCCAAATTTGTTGATGCTCTATCTTCTGTAATCGCTCTTACGAGCAGTACTTGTTCGCCCTCGACACTATTGTTCGGGAGATATTGCAAACGGTCCACTAACAATGAATGGGTGATAGCAAATGTTTCCTCACTTGATGCAAAATCAGCCAAATCCATCCAGTTGTCTCTCATATCCCATGTGCGCCATTGAACTCTTGTAGCACCTCCTTCAACATTGAACTCGACTTCATCTCCTTGGGTTAGATGAACTCTATTATCAACTCCTAATTCATTCACTAATGTGACGTTCAGGGTCAGGGATAATTCGTAAACCTTGTTCGCAGCTTCCATTACTGAGGGTACAGAGTTGACATGACCATGGCCATAGACGTTATTCTGCCGGTTTTTAGGAATATTATCTTCTGCACAAGGTTCGTTTGCCAGCATATAGTGGCATTCTCTGTAAGTTGCAGTTTCCTGCATGATATTTCTGATATCAAATGGCGATAGGTCAGGATTTGCTTGATACATTAGAGCGGCTAGACCTGCTGCTCCTGGTGTCGCCATACTAGTGCCGGATTTGCTTGTATAGCCATTTCCTGTATTGTAATCTGGCGCCATTACATTACTTCCGACAAATGCAATATTTGGCTTTACTCTACCTTCTTCTGTTGGTCCTTGACTTGAATAAACCGCTATCGCGGTATTTTTATCGAGAGATCCTACAGTAATTACATCCTCAGCAGAACCGGGTGTCCCTATTTGTGCACTGACAGCGCTGTTTCCTGCAGCAATAAATAGTGCAACTCCTTGCCTCATCATTTCGTTACCCATCCTATTAACAGATTCTTCTTCTGAAGAGGTCCATTCTATAGCTCCTGGTCCTCCTAAGCTCATACTTGCTGCTCTGATATTGAAAATATGTCTCTTCTCAACTGTCCATTCCATACCAGCCATTACTGTTGCAAAGGACCCTGAACCTCCTGAATCAAGTACTTTGACTCCTACAAGTTGTGCCATCGGTGCAACTCCTTTGTGTTGGTAATCCGGAGCACCGGTTCCTGCTGTAATACCTGCACAATGTGTGCCATGACCTTGGTCATCATACGCTTTTACTTCAGTTCCATTAGTCAGTTCCGGTGTATTAACTGGGTCATAGAATGCGATTACTTTAGGATCATTTGTACTATTATCATCATCAATATCGTCCAAACCGACGTGATCGCTATCTATTCCCGTATCTATTATTGCAACTACGCTCCCGGAACCCGTATATCCTGTTTCTTGCCATACTTGAGTGACATCATGAATCTCATTTACATCATTCATTTGAATCTGCAATCTACCATCTAATTCTACAAATACAACTCCGGGTAATTCAACAATTTTTGGAATTAAGTCGATGTTGACTTTACCTGCAATACTATCAATTAACCAGTACCTAAACTGGACTTGAAATGATACATTTTCCTCGAGCATCTTCTCATCTTCGGTTGAAGGAGTGTGGTCAAAGTCAACAATCACACTGATTCGATTATTTTCGTCTACATAGTCGTAATGGCTACTTTGAGGGGCCATCCAAATAGCGTCATGAATTCGATCTTTATTTTTGTCCATGTTAGTGTGTTCCCACCATTTTATGTCTTCATCAGAGTCATAAATCTGCTCTACTTCAAGGGGTGCTGAAGATGCTACCAATGGAACAACTAATAATCCTAGAATCATTACAGCAGTCATTCTTCTGAATAAATCCACACTTCCGCTCATATTACCGATTGTCGCGATTATTCCATAAGTATTGAATGGAACGGTTTACAGTTCTTAGTTTTGGACTAATTTTGAAGCATTTCTCTACTAATAATTAGTCTTTGAATTTGACTTGAACCTTCAAAAATTTGTACAACTTTTGCCCCCCTCATTCTTCTTGCCACCGGATATTCTTCAGAGTAACCGTAACCACCAAAAATTTGTACTGCGTCAGTAGTGACTTCCATTGCCATGTCTGCAGCAAATCTTTTCGCATGAGCAGCTTCTAGAGTATTTCTTTCACCTGAATCAGCTTTCAAAGCCGCTTTCCACACTAACATTCTAGCAGCTTCTATTTTTGTAGCCATGTCCGCCAACATGAAAGAGATTGCCTGATGTCTGATTATTGGTTTATTGAACGCGTTTCTTTCACTAGAATAAGTCATTGCTTCTTCCATGGCTCCTCTAGCATTTCCAACTGCATGTGAGGAGATGCTTGGTCTTGACAGATCAAAAGCCTTCATTGCATTCATCCACCCATCATTTTCTTTCTCTCCAACTAGATTTTCGGCAGGGACACGAACATTGTTGAAAGTAACCGATCTTGTATCAGAACATCTCTGACCCATATTTTCCTCTTTTTTACCTAATTCCACACCTTCAAGATTTGAATCAACGATAAAACCACTCATTCCTTTGTATCCTAATTTTTTGTCCGTATATGCAAGAACGAAAAACCAGTCAGCATAACCAGCGCCAGTTATCCACATTTTTTGTCCATTGATGATATATTCGTCACCATCTCTGATTGCTTCGGTTTGTATGGCTTGAACGTCGCTTCCGGCACCAGGTTCAGTGACACAATAAGCTGCGATTTTACCGTCAGTGACCATTCTTAGATATTTTTCTTTTTGTGCTTCGGTACCTCCAGTGATTATCGGGTATGATGCAAGCATAGAACTTCCTGCAGCAGTAGCGAATCCAGGATCTCCGAATCCCAGCTCTTCCAACACTAGTACTTCCTCAAAAGAACCCATTCCTCCTCCGCCATATTTTTCAGGAATTTTAAGGGTCAATAGTCCAAGCTCATTCGCTTTATCGATTGCTTCTTTGGGATAGATACTTTCTTTGTCCCAATGTGATGCATTTGGCTTAATTTCTTCATTGGCGAAATCACGTGCTAATTCTTGTAACATCCGCTGCTCATCAGTCAATTCGAAGTTAACCATGATGCTCGCAAGTGGCATCTAGACTTAGCCATTCGCCTCGATATTTTTCATATCGTGTATAGTAATGTCATGTAAGTTAGGTAGCCAAAAACCATTGTCACACCCAATGCTTTAGTTATTTTTCGTTCATTTAGCAGCATTAGAGCAACCAAACCAGAAGTAGCCATGACCACCCAAATATCTCTTGCTGCAAAAATTTCTGATACAATTATCCCTCCTGCATAAGCAGATGAAATTCCTAATATTCCAAGAATATTTATTACATTTGAACCCAGAACATTCCCTATTGCAACACCTTCATGCCCTCTTATAGCCGCAATCACTGTGACTGCTAATTCTGGTAGTGATGTTCCTAAAGCAATAACACTTAGGCCAACAATTGATTCAGATATCCCAAATGAATCTGCAATGCCTGTTGAACCTTCAATCAATATTTTTGCTCCTAAAACAATCATCACTCCTCCTAATACAGTAACTATTGAAGATAATAGCATATTTTCTCCCATCCAAGTTTCCTCTAATTCTTCATCTAGGCCTAGTTTTTTTGAATTATTATAAGAATAATAATAGTAACTTACTAGAGCAATTACCATCAAGAAACCTGTAAATTGACGGATTTCTCCCATTATTACAGTAAATAGTAATATTAACGAAGCCATGATTACCGCTATGGCGTCTTTCTTTATTCCTACACCTGGTTTTTCACATGCTCCAAGCATAGCAGCGGTTCCTAATACTAGCATTACATTAGCAACATTCGAGCCGAGAACTCCTCCTACTGCTAAGTCAACTAAATTCTGACTATCACTGCTGACAGCATTTATTGTCACTGCAAGTTCAGGTAATGAAGTACCCACTGCTACAATTGTGAAACCAATTAACAGAGGCGAGACATTCATTTTCCTTGCTATAGTAATGGCTCCCTGAACAACACTTTCTCCTCCAAAGATTAGAAAAATAAATCCTAAGAGTACTAAAATTAAATCAGGAAGAGACAATAAGGTATTCATCATTTTAATCACTTATTTATTACCATTCTTTTTACATGCCTTAGTACAAGTTCTACTGTGGGAATTGTATGATCCTCCAATGTGGGCGAAAATGGAACAGGCGTATCTAGGGCGCCTATTACTACAGGAGGATATTCCATATCCCAAAAACTTTCTTCCATTATTCTACTACTAACTGTATGCCCCAATCCTCCAGTATACTGTGCTTCTTGTAGAATAATCACTTTCTTTGTCTTCATTACTGATTGAATACAGGTATTTGTGTCAAAAGGTAAAATTGTTCTCAAATCTATAATTTCTATCTCGAATCCCTCATTTGATATTTTGTCAGCAACCTTCAATGCAACATGGACCATTGCTCCCCAAGTAATGATTGTCAGATCCTTTCCTCCTCTGATAACATTGGCTTTTCCTATCGAAGTTTCATTATTTTCAATTCTTTTTATCACAGACTCGGTGTCTAATACTTGATTGATCGAGTCTCCCCAGCCCGTTTTTCCACCGCCTAGCCCGTATAATCCAAGATGTTCAAGAAATACTACTGGGTCATCCAACTGGTGAGATTCAATTAGAAGGTCATAAGCATCTTGCGGATTACTTGGAAAAACAATCGTAAGGCCTGGGTCATTCATAAACCACGATTCAATCATATTTGCATGAAAAGGACCACTTCTAGTTTTCGCTCCTAATGGTATTCTGACAGTTAAAGGTACATCTGCCCCCCATCTCCATCTTAGTTGCGCTGCATTGTTTACTAGAGCATTCATTGCTAATGCCGCAAACCCACCAAATTGAATTTCTGCAACTGGTTTCATTCCACCTAAAGCCGCACCAGTAGCAGAATTAATGATGATTGATTCCGAAAGTGGCATGTCCAATAATTTACTTGAATGCCCCTTCGCTTTGAGCGGAATGTTCATTCCAAAAGCTCCTGCAACTTCCATATCTTCTCCCATGAACACTATATTATCACTGTGCATTTCAGCTAGTTTAACCATAGCATTTTGAATTGCACGACTGTATGTAGAAGAACTTGGAGCATTTGAAAATTCAATAGACAGTTCTCCATCTTTCAATGGCCCAGGAGAGATTTCCTGAACTTCTTTCTCAAACCTACTATACTGTTCAGAATGAGATTCAGCATTGTGTCTTGAAGTAACGCCTTTTGTAACAGTATTTCCTTCGGGCCAGGGCATCTCTTCCATTTCTTTCCTTGCTATATCTACATTGGCCTGCTCTTCTTCTTCCATAGAAATAAGTTGTTTTTCACTGGCACCAATAAATATACAATAATCTCTGTGTGAAGGCAAAGGATCTTTGTCAGCCCAATAAGAAAGTAATTCTCTATCTACGTATCCTGGAGGGTTCCCTGTTGCTGAACCTAGATACAGGTCATCATGATGATGTGCATGCCCACATCCTCTCATGGTTTCCACGTGTATCAAAGTAGGTCCGCCACCATCTAATGCATATTCTCTACTTGTTGCTGTTGATGCATGAAATTGGAGTGGGTCTGAACCATCAATTGTCCACGCTGGAATTCCCATAGCATGTCCTTTGTCTCCAAATGTCTCTGCCCCCGACTGTCCAATAGTGAATGTGTCCAATGCAATTTGATTATTTTGAATCATGAATGCGATAGGTAAACCTCTGACTCCTGCCAAGTTCATTGCTTCCCAAAATTCTCCATTGCTACTACACCCCTCTCCTACAGGGGCCAAATGAAATCTATCAATATCCAGTAATTTTGCAGCCAATGCAACTCCTGTGGCAGTTGCACTAGCTATTGGGAGAGGGGCGGTTGGTGGAAGAACTCTTTTTTCCCAGTTGCCTATATGTAAATCTCTACCTCCTGAATCTAAATTTCCTCCACTCATGTAAGAACCAGATTTGCCCATTTGTGCTGCAAAAATTTCCAATGGAGTTTGCCCCATTGCTAAGGCCAAGCCCACATCTCTAATCATGGGTGCAATGACATCTGCTTGGTCTCTATCTTCTGGGGGTAAATCAATTGCTCTATTCAAGGATGTAGCACAAGCTACTACTCCTTCCTGCCAAGTAGATCTGAATCCCTTACCGCCAAATTTCTTCCCATCGGGCGTACTTATTCCATTAGTAAAAAGATCTTTCAGATGTTCGTCTAAGGCTCTAGTTCTGGTCATCCATCTTTGCCATTGCAGATGTGTTTCTAAGTCGACACTATTCGAATATGCTATTCTCCTCAGGCACAGAGAAATGTCTCTAACGAATCTCTTACACCTCCTCTTCAGGTATAGGTCGGATTTTCTCCTCGGGATAACCTCTTCTTCTCCGATAGACAGAAGCTCCGGTTTCCATATCCTTTCATCCAATGTTTTTGAGACTTTTACACAAAAATCCTTTGAAAATTGATGATAATTAATCCCATTGAATTCAATTGGTAGCTTCATCCTATCCCATTCTGTAGCAATAATTTCTAAGTAACCATCATGTCTTTCTGCAATAAATCGAAGTAATTCTTTCTTTACCTCTTCTCGACTCACCTTTCTCGTAAAAGACAAAGGTTTCTTCGGACTCCAATCTAAACCCCAGATGTGTGGCAAATTATCTTGAGATTCTGATTGCATCTTTTGCTCAGATGTTTCTGATTCGATTCTTATCGTTTCTTCTCTGTTGTTTCTCCTACTTGCTTCTTGTATTATTTCATTGAAATCAATACTTAGATCTCTTTCCCAGATTTCATAATTTCTTTTTCGACCTTTCCCTGATGTCGAGCGATTAAGGGTGAATCTGGCTCTTTTGTTGCATTTACTGCATTTCCTATCTATGTGATTGGTATCAATATCTCTAGTTTTCCAAACTTCGTAATTTCCGCATTCTGGGCATAGCCAGATACCTTGTCGTGCTATGCTCATGTGTCTCCGAATATCATCAAGTACTACAACTAATCGCTCCTTACGATACAAATGTGGTATTTATTGTACAATTGTGGTATTTGAATGGTCTATAAAGTAACTATTTATGTCTAAATACCTTAAATAAATGATAGACTGAAAATAATTATACCGTTTATTTAAATAAAATACCGTAATTAAGTAGAAAGAGATCCAAATTATGCTTAATACCACAATTAAAGAAGATACTGAGGTAAATAATACCGTTATTAATAGCGAGGAATACTAGAATCGACCGAAGAGGACCATAAATGAATACCTCCTGATAGATTGTAAATTTCTTTATCAGTGTGATTTACAGACATTTTTAGATAATTTGCCACCATTGCAGATCTTGCTCCACTCCTACAATAAATTACAATATCTTTATCCTTAGGGATTTCATTAACTCTAGACGGTATTTCAGTGTGATTAATTCTAAGGTTTGTATTTGGTAAGGAAACAATTTTTTCTTCATCCAATCTTCTTACATCTAACAAGAACGGTTCCCATCCATTATTGATTTTCTCAACGAAATCAATAGGGCTAATCTCTTTCATGTCAACTTCACCCTTCGAGGAATCTAATGATTTTTGCTCTTCTATATCTAATGAACAAGTGATTGCTTCTTCCGAAAGTTGAGTTACCTTTTCTCTATCTGTGTTTCTATTATACTTCAGTTTTCGAATATTCATTGTTAGAGTATCAACTAACAATAATTCACTTCTTAACACACCACCTATCTCAAGAATAATTTTTAGCACCTCACTAGCTTGTAGTGAACCTATTATTCCTGGTAATACTCCTAAAACACCGGCTTCAGCACAATTCGGTGCTAATTCAGGAGGTGGTACTTTTGGAAATAAATCTCTATAATTGGGGCTTCCATTAAGATTGAATACAGCCACTTGCCCCTCAAATCTATGAATACTACCGAAAACCCATGGTTTTTCTAATATTTCACAGCAATCGCTAATCAAATATCTGGTTGCAAAGTTGTCAGTTCCATCAACAATAATATCAAATTTTTCAATTATCTCTTTTGCATTATCGATATTTAGTCTGGTGTCAAAAATATCAACCTTAACTTCAGGATTTATTTGATTTATTCTTCTTTTTGCAGAAATAGTTTTCAATTCACCAATTGAGGCCGTAGAGTGAATTATTTGCCTCTGTAAATTGGTTATATCGATCATATCATCGTCTATAATTCCTATTCTCCCTATTCCAGCCGCTGCAAGATACATCAATACTGGAGATCCTAAGCCCCCCGCTCCCACAACAAGAACAGATGAAGAAATAATTTTTTTTTGCCCCTCTTCTCCTACTTGAGGTAATATCAGGTGTCTTGCATATCGCGCCCTTTCTTTATCAGTAAAAAGAAATTCAGACATTTTTTCCCTCAATGTTGTTCTTCAAGCCATTTTTCTGCGTCAATTGCTGCTTGACAACCCATCCCTGCCGCTGTAATTGCTTGACGATATCTAGTATCTACAACATCTCCAGCAGCAAAAATCCCTGGTACACTGGTCATTGTGTGTGTTTTAGCAAGTATATATCCTGAATCATCGGTTTCTACTTGTTTTTGTAAGAACCCTGTAATTGGTTTGTGTCCGATAGCAATGAATGCACCTGTACATGATATTTCTTCCGTACTACCATCTCTTGGATCTTCAAGAATTGCTCCACTTAAGCCTGAGTCATCTGAAAGCCATTTTTTCACTGTTTTGAATGTTTTAATTTCTATCTTTGGGTGATTCAAGGCTCTTTCATACATTACCTTTGATGCTTTGAAAACATCTCTTCTATGTAATAGTGTGACTTTACTTGCGAAGCGAGTTAGAAATGTCGCTTCTTCCATTGCCGAATCGCCTCCTCCAATTACCAATACCTCTTGTTCTCTGAAGAAGGCACCATCACAAGTTGCACATGTGCTAATTCCCCTACCTTTCTGCTCTTCTTCACCCTCTGCACCTAGCCAAATTGATTCAGCACCAGTACAAATAATTACAGATTTAGATTTAAATTCTTCTCCTTCTACCCAGACTTTGAATGGCCTCTCCGAAAAATCAACTTTTTCTACATTTTTATCTTGAACTTCCAATCCAAATCTTTCTGCCTGTTCCCTTAACTGAATCATCATCTCGGGACCTCCAATTCCTTCAGGATAACCTGGGAAATTTTCAATATCTGATGTTAGCATTAACTGTCCTCCTGACATATATCCTGCGAACATCAATGGTTCCAACAAAGCTCTCGCTGTGTATAGCCCGGCAGTGTATCCTGCAGGCCCAGAACCTATGATTATCACATTCCGCACTTCGTCAGCCATGAGTCTCGGAATCATAGGAGTGCTTTGAACATTAACTAGAAGGAAGTACTAATGATTACTTCTAATTAGTATTTTGAAATTAATTTGACATCTCAACAACTGCGTTCACAGCTGATCTTGCATGAGGTTCTAATCTAGGTTCTATGTGATGTTCTTCTGCACCAGGACCAATTATGCCTAATCCAATTGGTTTGTTATGCCTTATTTGTAAATCAATAATTGATTTAGTCACTGCTTGTCCCATTACTAGCCCATGCTGTGTTTCTCCTCTTTCAATGATGCCAAGAGTGATGGCAGCATCAATTTCATCATCTCCTAAGATTCTTTCTAAAGCTAGTGGTATTTCCATTGATCCGGGCACCCATATTATCTGCGAAATTTTAGCTCCTCTGATAGACGCCTCACTTTTAGCAAAATCTAGCATTCTTTCAATTTCTCCTTTATGAAACGAGCCACATATTGCTGCAATATTCATTTTTTCACTTCCATACTTTTTCTTATTGTATCTACAATTGCTTGAGTACGTGAATCAATTTCAATATTCACGTAGTCTCCAACGTTTTTTTTCCCTATTGTAGTAATTCTTATTGTTTCAGGAATAATATGTAACGAAAAATTATCTTCACTAACTTTTCCAATAGTTAATGACATACCGTCAATAGAGATATATCCTTTTTCAAGAATATATTGATTTACTTCAGGAGGATTTTCTATCATCATATCAATTCCTTCTCCTTTGTTCACAATTTGTAAAATTTTTGCAGTAGTTAGCACATGTCCTGAGATAATGTGCCCTCCTAATTCGTCGCCCATTTTTAGAGAGCGTTCGATATTTACTAGTGAACCAACACCCAATTTTCCTAAAGTTGTACGATTGAGAGTTTCTTCTATTGCATCAAATGTAACTAAATTTCCATCTATCGATACTACTGTCATACATACTCCATCTAAAGAAACACTAGCTCCGATTTCTAAGCCCATCACAAAACCTTCTAAATTCAATGTCAAGCTACGTACAATGTCTTTCTGTTCAATATCGATTATTGGAGAAGTTCCAGCGACAATTCCTGTGAACATCTTAATCTTCCTCATAGGGTCCGCCAGTCTCACCTGACCATAAACTGAGAATCCTAGCAATTATTTTTCTTGTACCATCTAAATCATCAGCTAATCCTTCTACTCGAATTACTTCGACATTACTCCAACCATTTTTATCTAATCCAAGTTTTATTGCGTCTCTAGAATGCTTCTGATCGTAACCTAATGCAATAATATCTGGTTTCACGGTATCTAATATGTCGAATATTGGAATACTTGGAGGATTGCCGACAATTGCTTGGTCGACAGGTTTCAGTCCTTCTACCATTCTCCTTCTCAACTCTTGATTAGTCACAGGTTCATGCTTCTGTTTTCGTACAGTATCGTCATGAGCAACAACCACAATCAATTCCTCTCCCAATGATTTGGCTTGCTCGACATAATGTAGATGTCCTGCATGTAGCAAATCAAAAACACCCACCGCCATTACTCGAACCATAAACTCACTTCTCGATATTAATTGTAAATCTTCTCAATTTATTTACCTATGTTTAAAGCATTGAGCAGATCGTTGCCAGTAATCATTGGAATGTTATATTTTGCAGCATATGCTCTTGCATCTTCTACCGAGAGCGCTCCATCACCGTCGGGTTGAAGCATCTCAGCCCCAATAGTTGCAGGAACTTGTCCTGCAAGTCTAGCTATTGCTACTGCTAACTCTGTATGTCCTTGCCTAGATTTCAATCCGCCTGGTGATTCTCTGCACACAGGGATGTGTCCAGGTGTACGGAACTCATTTCCTAATGCCTTATATGCTTCTTCTCCACTAATTGATTTTTCCATTAATGATCCAGATAATTCACCAAATCTTTTCGTAGTCAGTGATCTATCTCTATCTGTAATTCCCGTGTAAGTGTCACGATGATTTAATGACAAAGTAAATGCCGATCTCGTATCATATTGTAAATCATTGGTGATTAGGTGTGATAATACTGGATTATCATTAACTAATTCTTGATGAGTATGAAGATCTTGTAGCCATGGTAAATTAAACATTTGACCTATTTCATCGCCGATAGCCAAGAACAGTAATCCTCCACAATCAATCCTCAAACGCCTCATAACTGCTGGAGTTGCAGCCGTTGCTGGCCAAAGTAAGTCCGTTTCCTTCTCACGAAAGTCAGAGTCAAAAACCATTACAGGTTTGCCTTGTGAAAAAGCCCGAATTGCATCATCTACGGCGTCAGTCATGGGTCTCGGAGGGGTTTCTCATAGGGGTTATTTTCGGTTAAATGATTTTTTTTCGGCGGAGGGTTCTCATGTAGACAACACTCGGAGTGCCTATGGATGGTCAATTTGATGTCATAGTTCCAGTCCGAGTAGATCTATCAGGAGGTTGGACTGATATCAATCCTTATTGTACAGATTTTGGTGGAGAAGTAATCAATTTTACAATAAATAAATACGTTAAAGCTACAATTAATATATTGAAGGAAATCACTTATGATTTCGATATTCCTATAGGTTCAGGATTGGGCACTAGTGGTTCTGTAAATGTAGCCCGTATTGCACTATTAGGTAAGGATCAAAATCTTTCATTAGATGAAATAGCAGAAGCAGCTTACCAAGAAGAAATTAAGTCAGGAAATAAATGTGGAAGACAGGACCAATGGGCTGCAACATTTGGCGGTTTCAATAGATTTATGTTTCACGGTGAAAATGTTGAAATAATGCCATTTGAACCTGCTCGTTCTGCAGTTAAATGGATAAAAAAACATCTCTTGATAGCTTATACTGGAATCTCTCATAATTCTGGAGAAATACAAAATAAAGTGTGGTCAAGATATGAATCAGGAGATGAGGAAGTAATAGAAGGACTTCATAGAATCCGTCTTACAACTCGAAAATTAGCAGATTCTCTACAAAGAGATCAGAGGCAACATTTTGTAGATTCTCTAAATGAAGTTTCAAGTGCAATTAACTCCATAGATAAATCCATCAATGCTCCTTTTTTACCTGTGATTCAACCTTTACTAGAAGACAGCAGTGTTATGGCTTGGAAAGCTTTAGGGGCTGGATCAGGAGGATGTGCGGCTATTTTGTGCCATCCATTACACATCAAAAAAGTTAGAGAGAAAATTTCAAAATCAGGTTGGCAATTAATTGAATGGGATTATGAAAATACTGGAATTAAGATGAAATGAAAGTGAATAAATTGGGCGAAGACTCAAACGTCACTAATCATCCCAGAACTTATGCAATCGACACGTCGTAGTCTAACTATTGCAGTCGTATTACTGGTAACATTCAGTTATTTGTCCATGTTTGCGACTGCTCAATCTAGTTCTGCGAATAATCATCCTACCAATGATGACCCATACATGTATTTCTGGGGTTCTGAAAATTTGGATAATTGTTGGAATAATTTTGATAACCTAACACAAGGCTCCGCCTCAGAAGGTTATGGAGAGATATTATTCCCAGAAGGACAAGATGTAGTCGTGGATTTTTCTTGTGAACTTCAAACTGGTTTTTCAGAAAATTTTCTTCTAGAAATTAACGAAACAATTTCCATTAGAATGAAATTTAATATTGAATCTGGGAATTGTGGTGCAGCAGATTGTGATCTAACAATAACGCTCTTTAGAGGTGATGATGAGATATCTCAGCATACAGAACCTGCTAACTCAGTGAATAATGGTAATGATTTCACCACTAACTGGGATATTGTTGTAAGTGATTCTCTCCAGAGTTGGTCGAAAGATACATCTACAACAATTACAGTTTCTTATCAAGTTCCTGCGGAAACAGGAATTCAATGTAATACTGGTCCATTTCCTGTTCCTGGTAGCGACTGTTCAGGTAGCTTCAGAATGTACTATTCTGATGAAGGAGGGAGTCCTGGAGACGTTTTCGTCGAGTTCCCAATTTATGTTTCATTGTTAGATTCAGATGCTAACTTAGGTAAAACATCCATTGGCCCTATGTTGTTCATTATTCCTTTCCTTACAGTCATCGCTCTTTTGGGATGGGTGGCATATCGCGAAGATTGGATGTCAAGAGAAAAATCTACTGAACCATTTGATTCTGCCCGATATGTTTCAGATCTTTCTCTCAAATTCAATCCAATAATTTGGGTTCCCAAAGCAATTTCTGGTACTAAAAATGCCATGATAGAATGGAGAAAAGGCGGAGCACTAACTGTAAATAAAACACGTAGAGTAGTAACACTTTGTCTGATGTATTTCGCTCAAGGACTCCCTTGGGGCTTTGCTAGTGTTACATTTGCTGCTTATTTAATTGATAATGGAACTCCTGTCGAAGATATAGCAATACTATTCGCAACTGTAGCTTTACCTTGGACATTTAAGTGGATTTGGGGGCCAGTAGTGGATGCTATATTTATTGAGAGATATGGGCCCCGTAGGCAGTGGGTACTTTTCGCTCAAGCCGGAATGGCATTGACACTGGGAAGTTTGATTCTTGTTGACGATCTTAATGAGCAAGTAGATTTAGTAACTAGAGTTTTATTTGTTCATAATATATTTGCATCTCTGCAAGATGTAGCTACTGATGCTTTAGCTGTGGAAATCCTCCAACCTGATGAAGTAGCTAAAGTGAATGGTTTCATGTTTGCTGCCAAGAGGCTTGGAATAATTATTGGAGGTGCTGGATTAGGGGTTCTCATCGGTATAATTGGTATATCAGGGGTTATTATAGCACAATTATCTCTACTATTGCTAATCATGTGGATACCTCTTACTTTGGTAGAAAAACCAGGAATTAAGTTATTCCCATGGTCAAAAGTAGATGCAATCCTTATTGTTTCAGAAACTAATGAAGAAGTCGTAGATGATAATGAAACAGAAACTCCTTGGATTGATGAGGAAGAGTTCATGACTGCTAAGAATGTGGGATACAGTGTTTCTGAAGCGAGTATTTCCATCACAGCATTCTTTACAATAATTGGACTTTCAATATGGTTTACTGGATTTGCTATTGATGTATTTACTATTGATTGGACGTTTGGTGCTGATATAAGGAGGGGCACTAATCCAATTAGTTATGTCTGTTTATCCATAGCAGTATTACTATTCTCATTTAATTTTGTTATGAAATACTTGGGTAATGAAGATACTATCTTACCTGAGGTTCCCAATCCATTTTCTGTATTACCTGATGGTACCAAGAATACCGTAGCCAGAACTTCGTTTTATCTTGTCAAAGCATTTTCTGTCAGATCTGCCTTCTTATTAATTGGACTTTGTCTATTGGCTGATTTGTATTCTTTTGTGCTCCCGATCACATTTGATATCTTCATTAATGGTGCCGGCTGGTCACAACAAAAGTATAATGGAATAGTTGGTGGAATAGTTGTATTTGGAGCAATGTTTGGTCAGATAATTGGTGGATTCTTGGGTGATCGCTTTGGAACAAGAAGAGTTGCAATGGTCTTCTTTTTGGCACTTGCTTTCGCAAATGCCAGCCTAGCATTCCTAGAGCCTTTGTGGACTAACACCACCATAATGACAACTTTCCTTATTCTCCAGGCTTTTATTTATGGAATTGCTTGGATTTGTGTTATATCATTGACCATGAGGCTTACATGGAGCAAAGTTGGTGGAACTCAATTTACTGCATATATGTCATTATTTAATTTATCAGGAGTATTTGCTTACACTATGACTGGAAGAATGATAGCAATATTTGATTACTCTACGTCGATTTACTTAGGTGCAGTCTTAACTATGGCTACAGTAATAATGTTGATTTTTATAGATGAAGATGAGACAGACAGAGTTCTAGAAGGGCGAATTAAAGATGGCGAGGTATGGGATGAAGAAGATCCAGACACAGATCTTGGCGAGAGGCCAGATTGGTGGAAAGATGAAGATTTGCAACCTTCTACCTCTTAGATTTAATTGTACCCGATTAATTCCTCAGGTTAATTAATAACGTTCTATCTGGTTAATTTACAGGAAGTGTAAAAATGGATAGATTCGTTGAAATTTTAGAAGAATGTGATACTGATTTTCTATTATTTACACAAACAATTTGTGGATACTGTAACCGAGCAAAGAATGTATTAAATTCTAAGAATCTAACATATTCTGAAATTAACTTTGATCATGAAGATAATTTACGTTCAGAAGTAGTAGGGATTACTGGGCATCGTACCGTCCCTATATGCTTCGATATGAGAGGTGAAAAACCAATTTTTGTTGGTGGCTCTGACCATTTGATTGAATATTTCCTTCAATAATCTGTAGAATCAGCCATATTCTGGATGGCTGATTTTAATTCATCAAATTGATTTAAATTCACCATGTGCCCCTTATCATGTTGTAGTTTTGTAACGTCCCAATCGGCTTGTTCAAAAATTTCTACATGCTCAATACCTTGTTCAATTGGTACTAGGTGATCTCTTGAACCGTGCATCCAAACAATTTTTCTAGGTTTTAGAAATGGTATTATTTCTCTTAATTCATTAGGTTTTACAGTTTTTGTTCCTAGTAAAACTAATCCAACAATTCTACTTTGGATATCATATTCTAACATGGCAGAAGCGATTGCAGCTCCTTGAGAAAAACCACCTACAATAACGGGGCCATCTGGTATCTCTGTAATTACTCTCAGTACTGATTCATGTACCTGCTGTAAAGATTTTTCATTTAGAGGCAAAGTAGGATCGTCTGACCTTAGCCACCATGCAAACCCTCCTCTTGTAGGATGGGGGATTATGGCTTCAGGACAGAGAACATCCCAATCTCTGGGCACTAATTGTCTTGCCAATGGCATCATTTTTTCTGACGTTCCAGTCATTCCATGCATCATCACGAATGTTCCAGACATATTATCATCAAAGATTCCAAGAATATGTTATTCCGCCTGCTATAAGTATTCTAAGGTGAGTATCTCCAGTAAATGTAGCTGTGAGTGTATATTCTTGGCTCGGGTAAGGAATTGTACCCAATGTTCCAGTTTCTTCTGCTCCAGGGCCCCAAAATCTTTCTAATGCTGAAACGGATGTATGATCTCTCAGTGTTAACGATATTGTTGAACCACCTCCACATGAGGCATCTAAGAAATATATCATCTCATTCCATTCACCATCGTTAGGATGATCAGATACAAAGAAACTATCTACAATTTCTGCATCAGGTCCGTTATTATACCACTCATTGCTGTATAAGTCTCCTCCTCTAACAAAATAAACATCTCCCGTATGGCCAACTCCATTATCTGCATTTTTCATCTTTAATTGTATTATTCCTTCAGCATCTGTCCATATAAATGATGAGAAGAATGCGATATTCCCGTCAAAAATGTAATCGATTGATGATCCATCACTAGATGTAGCTCTGATTGATGCTATTGAAGAGTCTACAGATGAAACAACTGCATTCCAGTCATTTCCAAATAAGTTGAAACTCCATGCTTTGTTTTTCTTCAGAGGGAAATCAAGAACATTTTTTGCTTCTCCGTTCTCGAATGGACTCAAATGTTCATGAGTTATTCTTCCAAGAAATGGATTATGATTCAACACTGCATGTCTTCTTGCTTCACCAATGCTAGATATCGCCAACATGTATGCAGTTCCATCTTCTTCTACATCTGTGGTTGCAACCACTAACTTAGTAGTATCATCACTGTAATCTGGAGTTGAAAATGTATACAACCAATAATCTCCCAATTCCCAAGTAGGAACTGATATCTGTTCAGAGCTTGAAGAACCAGTAATTCCCTCAGTTACAGCTGTACATCCAGAAAATGAAGTTAGTAAAATTACTAACATCAGACCTACAGAAGTCCCTCTGACCATACGAATCCCTCTAGGTAGTTAGTCAAGAGACTAACGGTTTTTTAATTCAAAGAAGGCCGTTTTCGGTTAACTTTCCTGTTCCAGCTAGTACAACTGCAACAATTGACATTAATTTAATCAGAATATTTAGTGATGGTCCAGAAGTGTCTTTGAATGGATCACCAATTGTATCTCCGATTACTGCTGCATCATGCGCAGAGTCTCCTTTCTCAGCTCCAGGGATATGACCTTGCTCAATTGCTTTCTTTGCATTATCCCAAGCACCACCTGCGTTCGCCATGAAAAGTGCCATTAGAACTCCTGTAACTAATGAACCAGCCAGTAGTCCACCTAATGCGTTCCAGCCCAATGCGAAACCAACAATTACTGGTGCAGAAACTGCAACTAATCCTGGTCCAACCATTTCTTTCAATGCTGCCTGAGTTGAGATATCTACACATTTCTTTGAGTCAGGTTTTACTCCTTCCTTACCTTCTAGTAATCCTGGTATTTCTTTGAATTGTCTCCTAATTTCTAGAACCATTTCTCCAGCCGCCTTACCTACAGAAGTCATAGTCATTGCTGCCACAACAAATGGTAATCCTCCACCGATTAATAAACCGATAACTACCATAGGGTTGGTCAAATCTAAATTTAGTTCACTATCAATTGCTGCGGTGTAAGCAGCAAATAATGCTAATGCAGTTAATGCCGCAGATCCAATGGCGAATCCTTTACCAACTGCCGCAGTCGTATTTCCAATAGAATCTAATTCATCAGTAATTGCTCGAACTTCCTTTCCTAGCGAGCTCATTTCTGCAATTCCTCCCGCATTATCAGCCACTGGTCCGTATGCATCAACGGTCATTGTAACTCCAACAGTTGCTAACATTCCCATTGCAGCCATTGCGATTCCGTAAAGTCCCATTTCACCGCCACCATTGAATTCGTTTGCTCCGAGAATACCTAGAGAAATTAGTATGATTGGTAGGAACGTAGACATCATTCCAACTGAAAGGCCTGCAATTGCATTAGTAGCAGGCCCTGTTTTTGACATTTCGCCGATATGCGGAATTGCTTCAGTTTTGATACCAAATACTGGCTCAATACCGGTGTAATATTCAGTAACTAATCCAATCATAATTCCAACAATACTACCCAATACTACAGAGTGCATTACTCCTATATCTACATCGATTAATCCCTGTTCTATTGAAAGATATCCTCCTCCCCAGAATAGTATGGCAGCTATGAATGTAGTATTTCTTAGAGCAGCTGCTGCGTCAGACCCATTTTTTAGGAAGGTCATTGAGAAGACTCCAATGATAGAAGCTACATAACCAATTAATCCAAGCATGATTGGCATCATAACATAATCTACAGTCATTTCATCAGAATTGCTTGCTATAATCATTGCAGCAATTATTGAGCCTACAAATGACTCAAAAATATCTGCCCCCATACCTGCAACATCTCCAACATTATCTCCAACATTGTCTGCAATAACTCCTGGATTTCTTGGATCGTCCTCCGGAATTCCAGCTTCGACTTTACCTACTAAATCCGCACCCACATCTGCAGCTTTAGTGTAAATACCTCCACCGACACGAGCAAAGAGAGCAATTGAAGATGCTCCCATTCCGAATCCAGCTGCTGCAGAAAGGTTACTTCCAGACTCATCTGCACCTAACCAAAATGCAATTAATGAAATACCTAATAATCCAAGTCCTCCAACTGAAAGTCCCATTACAGCGCCACCGTTGTAAGAAACTGCAAGCGCTCCAGCCTGGCCATCGTTCTTAGCAGCCATAGCGGTTCTTCCATTTGCAGATGTAGCTGCTCTCATTCCTGAGAAACCTGCACCAACAGAAGCTAGAGCACCAGCAAAGAATGCAATTGCAGTTTCTACATCATTTAACCATGCTAAAAGTGCTCCAACAATAACCACGAAAACAGACAAGACACGGTATTCGGCCTTCAGAAAAGCCATTGCTCCATCTTGAATCTCTTGTGTAATGTCTCCAACAACTTCATTATCTATTTCTACACTGTTTACTCTTTGGTATAATACAAACGCAATTAGCAGACCTAAAAGTCCTGATCCTGCTGCAATTAATGGTATATTTTCTATCATGGTGTTCACCTTTGTGACCCGCCGACAAAAGGGTTGCTTATAATCGGAATCCCAAATAAAGCCTGCTTAATTGCTTACTAACTACACTTTTTCTGCAACGATTTTAGCGAAAGAACTGAGAATTCCAGAACCATCATGCTCTCCTCTGAATGATTTGTACTCTTCTTCTGAAATGTGCCCCCAACCATAAGCTCTTTCGATTCTTTTCCTGGCCGCTTCTGGATGAAATTGTATTCCCCACGCAGGTAATGGATTCCCTAAGTCATCATTGACTCTGATAGCAGTAATATCATTGTGAGAAGTTCTAGAGAGTAATGTGCAATTTTTTGGGACTGACATAACATGATCTTGGTGACTGAATAATGTTGCAATTTCTCTAATATTCTCTGTATGATTAGTCAGCAATTCGTCATTTTCTCCCTCTTTTGTGAGTTCAAGATTCCAGATACCACTGGAAAATTTTTCCGCTCTTTCAACTTTTGATCCCAATGAATGGCATAATAATTGATGGCCGAAACAAATTCCAAGTGTGGGAATTCCTGATTTCGCAGCGGCTCTGAACAATGTTTCTGTAGGACTCATCCACTTTTCCCAGATGCTCACATTTCTCCTAGAACCAGAACACACCACAGCATCTAATTCCATTTTTTTAAGCCAACTAGTCATTTCTTCTTCGTTTTCATTCATTGGCATAATTATTCTATTAAAATTTATCGTTCTACCCTCTAGTTCTACTTTTGACTCACTCCAAAAATCATAGTCATAGTCCCAATTTGGTACATCAATTTCTTCTAATTTCATTTGGGGTTTGTCTCGTACTTTTTCTCCTGCCTCAAATGACTGCATTTGAGGATTTAAGAGTAAAACCTCTACATTGGATATCCTAGCCATTGGCCTGATTACTTCTTGGTTTCCACCATGTCCAAACTCTGCTCTTTCGACCAATAAATCAATCAACAAAACTCTCATTGACGTGTCCATCGGCTAGTTGAAAGAGCCTCAGGTTCATTAGTCCTCGGCTACTAGGGTCACACAGAGGTTTGGTGTGCAAATGGTTGATGAACAACTAATTCTTGACTCTGTAGGTCCGGTTCAGGCAATTTTAGATGCACATGATGGAATCGTAAATGTAGTAGATACAACAGATGGTATAATTATGATTTCTTTAGAGGGAGGTTGTACTGGATGTAGTTCTACTCCAATGACTGCGATGCAAATTTATTATTCCCTAATGAAACTTGAGGGGGTCAATGACGTGGTTTTTGTCAACGGAGAATTACCTGCCTACATGAGGTCTTTCATAGATGAAAAACTAGGTCAACAATGATTAGTCATTGTTTTCCTTTTCTTCCGCTCTCATTTTCATAATTTGGTGAGGGTTTGATTCACCTTGTACATCTTTTCCTTTAATATTCAACATTCCAGTGATCGCTACAATTACTGCAATCAACGCAAAGGGTCTTGCGACATTTCTAGAACCCCATAGTTCACCTCCCATGTAATGTAGTAAAAATAACATAATTGCCGAAATAATACATAATCCCGCAACAATCCTCTGAGTCAAAATTTCTCCTCCTTCAAAACGTGCTAAAGTCCCAATTGCCATCCATAAAATTACAGCAATTCCACACATTGTCATAGAAGCAGTTTCTAAGATTGAAACTATTTCCATGCCTTGAGGAAGAGGCATTCGTTTGTTTAATTTGGGGATAAACAATCCGAATGAGTAATGGTATAATTCAAGACCTACCGAGTCTTCAAATGGCCATGGTTAAGGTAGGCGGTTGGTCACTACCCCAATCTCGCAGGAATGAGCCACCTTACTTCAGCAAAACACAATTAGTAGATGTTTTAGATCAAATAGCAGTATTAATGGAATTATCAGGGGCAAATGGATTCAGAGTTCGTGCTTATCAAAATGCATCTAGAGCTTTATCATCAATGGAAGAAGACTTATTTTCAATAATTTCTGAAGGACAATTATTACAAGTAAAAGGGATTGGAAAAGGAATTGGAGGGCTAATTACTGAATCAGTCATAGAAGGCACCTGGGGTGACATGCAATCTTTGTATGACAAAGTTCCTTCCGGATTAATTGAGATAGTTGGAATTCCGGGTTTAGGTCCTAAAAAAGTCAAGGCATTATATGATTCATTAGGTATTGAATCTATCGAATCATTGAAAATCGCCTGTGAATTAAATCATATTTCTTCATTACCTGGTTTTGGCGAAAAAAGTCAAAAGAAAATTTATGATGGAATCGATCTTTTAAGAAGATATCAAGGAAGAACAAGGATGGATGTCGGGTTATTATTTGGCCAGGCTTTAGAAGAGAAAATCTCTTTGATTCAGGGAGTTGAGAAAGCACAGTTAGCGGGTAGTGCTCGTAGAAAACGTGAAACAATTGGCGATCTCGATATTGTTGTATCTTCATTAATTGAAAATCATCAAAGAGTAATTCAAGAAATACTAAGACTTCCCGGAATTGCAGAGATAAAAGGATATGGGGACTCCAAAATTAGTTTAATTTTAGAACAAGAAATGCTATCAAGTTCTATGGCCAATAGCGCTCTCGACGAGAGACTTGCTGAAACTCTTTTAGAAAGGAATAGTGATGCTACAATCGATGCTCAAGTAAGAATTGTTCCTCCAGAAACATTTCCATTTACTCTTGCGTATTTTACAGGTTCAAAAGAGCATAATATTCGAATGCGCCAAGAGGCGATCAATCGAGGCCTTAGATTGAATGAGTTTGGTTTATTTTCTGAGTCTCTAGCAGGCTCCTCCATAGGTTTGGAGGCAGCTAAACATACTCTGATTTGTTCAGATGAGTCTGAAATTTATAAAAATCTAGACATGCATTGGGTACCTCCTGAAATGAGAGAAGATATGGGAGAGATAGAAGCTGCATCATTGTCTAGGTCCTCTATGCCCAAATTAATTAATCCTGAAGATATTAAGGGAGCATTCCACAATCATACAGTTTATTCCGATGGAGCAAATACATTAGAAGAAATGGCTCAGGCGGCTCAATCATTAGGTTGGCAATATCTTGGTATTGCAGATCATTCAGAGACATTGAATATTGGAGGAAGAACAATTGGAATACCTAGTAGCTTAGTATCAGAACAGCAAAGTGAAATTACTAAATTGAATCAAGTTTGGTCTGATGAGGGAGTTGATTTCAGGTTATTTCATGGTTCTGAATGCGATATCTTAGCAGACGGAAAATTGGATTATTCTGAAAATATTAGAAGTATATTTTCTCATGTCGTCGGAAGTATACATGCGTTGGGTAGTTGGAGAAACAGAGATGAAATTGAGAATACTGAGATGTTAATTAGAGCAATTGAAGATCCTTCCTTTACAATTTTAGGCCATCCGACAGGTAGAATTCTACAAGTTAGAGAAGGGATCCCATTAGACATGCACGCAATCATCAGAAGAATGGGTGAATTAAATGCTGAGGGGGAACTCAAAGCGGTTGAAATCAATGCCTCCCCTTATCGTCTTGATCTCGATTGGCGTTTATGTAAATTTGCAAAAGAGCAGAATGTTCCGATTTGCATTAATCCTGATGCTCATGATACCAATGGTCTAAATGATGTTTGGTATGGGATACAAATTGCTCGCAAAGGATGGCTCGAAAGGTCAGATATATTGAACACTAAGTCCGGTATAGAAATAGAATCTTTATTCAATAATTGATAATGTTCTTCATCGAGAACCTTTTCGTAGTGTCATGAGTTTTACTAGGGGTTTGATTTTTTCGTTAGTTGCGATCATTCCTGCAATGATTTTAGGGCTAGTTTCTTACATTATTCTTGGTGGCGAAACTAGTTCTCCAAGTAGCAGTGATTTCATGTATGGTCCATGTTACGGAGTCCCCTTTGTAGTGATATTTTTATCATTCATCTACGGTTTAAGAGAACAACCGGAGTTGGATTAATGAAGCGCTCAGATAAAGCGGAAAAAATTGGGGAAATTTTAGATGATTTGTATCCCACTCAACCAATACCGCTTAATCATAGTGATGCATATACACTATTAGTTGCTGTAATGCTATCTGCACAAACAACTGATAAGAAAGTCAATGAAGTCACACCTAGATTATTTTCTAAGGCGGATAACCCTGAGAAAATGTCCAAACTTGACGTCAGTGAAATATACGATATGATTCGCGAAATTGGGCTAGCACCAACTAAAGCCAAGAATCTAAAGAAAATGGCTGAACAAATTTTACAGGGTGGTGGTGAAGTAATTCCTGATTGGGATTTCTTAGAATCTTTAGCAGGTGTCGGTCATAAAACCGCTAGTGTCGTAATGTCTCAGGCTTTTGGGATTCCTGCATTTGCAGTGGATACGCATATTCATCGTTTAGCCTATAGATGGGGGTTATCAAATGGTAAAAATGTTGAAACTACTGAGAGAGATTTGAAGAAAGTATTTCCTAAAGATACTTGGAATAGAAGACATTTACAGATTATATTTTTTGGAAGAGAACACTGTCCCGCTAGGAATCATGATCTTAGTGAATGCATGATATGTAGTTGGGCATCAACAAAAAAAATGATTAATCAAAGCAAACGCTAATTGCTGTTTCTAATGATTATTATTAATGCTGGCAATATACGAGCATTCATCATCTAATTACTCGTGGACGTAGTATGACTAATGACGCTGTAACCCTAGAAGTCGGCCAGAAAGCACCTGATTTTGAGGCTGAGATTACTAATGGAGAAAAAATTAAACTTTCAGAGGTTTTATCATCAGGTGAAAAAGTTATACTTTATTTCTATCCTAAGGATAGTACTCCTGGATGTACTGTTCAGGCCTGTGATTTTAGGGATAATTACTCTATACTCCAAGATGCAGGATTCAAAGTCATTGGTGTTTCGAAAGATTCCTCAAAGTCTCATCAGAATTTTATAGATAAGCATGATCTACCCTTTGATTTGATAGTTGACTCAGAAATTGAGTTACACCAGTTGTATGGGGTTTGGAGAGAAAAAATGAATTACGGAAAAACGTATATGGGGACTTCTCGATCAACATTTGTGATTGATACTGATGGAAATCTGATTTCTGTTGCCTACAACGTAAGAGCTAGTGGTCATGTTGAGAGATTGTTGAAAGAGTTAGTCTAGAGTGATTAAGATGGACATCGAGGAAAGGAGAGAAATTGTTTCACGTTTCCTTCGAAGGTGTGTTACGTATGCAGACGCATCAATTGAAAGAAAGAAATCTAGAGGTGAAGATTCATCGGATATATCTAACTGGGAAAATTATAGACAATTCACATCATTTTCTGCATCTGAGGTAGAGTCTGGTGAATTAGATACATGGTTAGAGGATGGAAGTTATCACTCAGAGCCCAGTTCTGAAGATCCTCTTTCAGATAATAGAGTATGGTTGAAATTGGAAGAAATGTCTCATGAACAAAGAAGAGATTGGTTGGCCTCTCTATTAATGCCTAGACCTATTTCCTTAGTAGCAACAAGGAGTATACAAGGAATTCATAATCTTGCCCCAATGTCCTCAATTGGAGTAGTTTCAAACTCTCCTCCTATGATTACAATCAGTCTTTCCAAAGAACGCGGAGGGAAAGAAAGAGATACCCTTGTGAATCTTAGAGACCAAGGTGAAGAATCGTCATGTATGGTTTATATCCTTCCAGCAACCCTTGAGTCGGCGAAAAATGTTCAATTAACTTCTACAAAAATTCCGATTACTGAGTCTGAATGGGACTTGATTGATGAAGAAATAATTATCGAAAATAGCATGCCAATTTTATCTTCTGCGATGTATGCAATGCATTGTAAATTGATGGAAATTCATCCACTACCTGGCGGCTCATCAGCATCCTTAGCAATATTAAAGGTGGAATCAATAATTACATCCAACAATCTTACTCCTTCAAGAAATCCATTGAAATTAATGCAAATTGATTTCAATAAATTAGGTCCGAGCTCTAATGAAAATGATTGGAATTTTGAAGTAAATTATTAATTCTTTATCGGGGTAGGTGTTCTAACTCCCTCATTCCTAATCTATGCTTTTTCGTATCTACTCTCATTCCCAAGCCTGGAATCATTAGTAGTGAATCATCTTCATTTAAAGAAAAAATAGGTAAATCTCTCATTTCACCAAGATTTTCAACCTTCCTTTTACAAACCTCTTTCTGAGCAGGCATATGAGATAGAGTACTTATGTCGACTAAAATCATACTTCCTCTAGATATCTCATTTTCGATACCATCAAGTTGTATTCTTTGATATTTATCTGGTTTTACATAAATTATATTTTTTTTAGTCTGAGGCATCAGTCTTTCAGTCCTTTCAGACCATACATTATCTCCTAAATCATGGAAGTCTGCCCTCGAATTAGATCTTGGACCAGGATTTGCAGAAGATTGAATCTTTTTTTCATTTTCATTAATCACATTCTTCTTTGGATCAGGTAAACCAAGTAGTTTGAACAGGTTAACCATACCTCTTCCTATTCCTCTTCACCAATTAGTTCTTCTATCTCAGAAGCGCTTAGAACCTCATTTATTGCTAGATTTTTATCTTCCAAATCTATGTTTCCCACATCTTCAATAGATTTTCCAGATATATTTTCTTCAATAATTAGGTCTTCATCTATTTTATCCAATTTAGTCAGAGGTTTATTTCGTTCTTTTTCAATCCTTTTCTTACTGATCTTTTGCTTTTTCTTATCCTCACTGAATGGATCATAATCGGGGTCGTCAAATGCATCATCAATAGAACCTCTAGAAGGTACCTTAAATTCGTCATGCTCTCCCCTATTCTTTTTCTTCATTATCATTGGCGCTGCTGCTATTGATAGAATCATTATTGCTATAATTAGTATTCCAATAGGGCTTAAGATAAAACTTGTTATTGAGAATGGTTTTTCCTGAACTTGTATAGTAATTTTCATCGAATCTGTAGAATCACCGTCATCTACTGTGAGTTTTACTACAATGTTACCTGCATTATTAAATTGCCATTCTACAATTTTACCAATCATATCTCGGTCATTGGTTTTATCTCCATCACCATCACTATCTCTAGAAATATCCATATCCCATGAATAAATCATATTCTCCATATCAAATTCAGAGTCAGTGGTTCCATTTCCTGTAAGAGTCACAACATCTCCTGCGGTTGGATTATAGTCACTTGGTGCCCCAATTCCTACATTTGGTTTTACATTCCTGACATCAATATTGATGTCTGCACTTGCCACAGCACCATCATTATCTGTGACATGGAAAATTATTATTTCAGGTGCAGTATTTGAATCTGGCCAAGAATAAACCAAATTAAATGATTCAATGTCGCAATCATCGATTTCGGTTCCTTCATTATCTGAGTTTACTTGTGGATCTAGGTCGAAGCATGGAATCAAAGTCTGCAAATCATTCAGAGTATCATCTGCAATTATGGATATTTCTACATCCTGATCTTCAGCAACTGGTAGTGGTTGTGAAAATGCTCTAATTGTAGGAGCTACATTATTGACTCTGAATGGTACAGTCATCAAATCCGTGCTTGCATTATTATCGTCAAATACTTGGAATGTGGCGATATGCTGTCCATCAGTTTCGTAAATCATTTCTATCTGGCTGACTGCAGTATTTTCTTGTACAATCTGTAAATTTGGCTTTTCCTCAGCATCCGGTACCCAAACATGCCTCAGTGAGGACATATCATTCTCAGAATCCTCAGCCCAACCTCTAATTGTAAGTTGGTCACCTTCATTAACAGTATAAAGTCCAAAGGAATTTGGAATTAACCTATTACTTTCAAATTTTACTTCCCATTCTGGATTATAAGGTGCAATATTGGTCACATCAATAGTGTATTCTTCAGTTATTGTAGCGCCATCGTCATCGGTTGCATCAACTTGGATTGTGTATGGCCCCTCCTGATCTAATGTAACTGTGCATTTTATTCCCAATGTTGTACCTTGCTCACAGGGGGCATTCCAAACAATATCAACAGGTGCATTAGGAGTTTGTGTGTCTAAATCTATCCTATCTGTAATCTCAAAAGTAATAGGCGAAAGTACTGGTACTGTTTCAGATTCTGCTACCAAGGTGACCTCTGGTAATCGGTTTAACACTGTGATATTTCCACTGGTGGTGTGAAAATCACTTTCACCATCTGTAACTATCATGTTTACTGAGAATGTACCATCGTCGTCCCAAGTATATTCGTAGATACAATCCTCTTCTTCAGAAGATACAACACTCCCATCTAAACTTTCTACAGTGAATGTGCAATAAATTTCACCTCCATCTGGATCATAAGAATTCAATCCATTTATTATTACCTCATTGAGGGTAAGAATCTCTTCAACCATAGTTAATTCAGCAACTGGAATCGATCCTATAAACAGTATAAACTCACCATCATTATTTGTTGAATCTCCATCATCAATATCTATCTCAAATGAGGTAACAGTTTCGCCGAAAGGCTGATTTGAGGGAACATTCCAAGAAACTTCCACCCTTGCCTCTTCAAGGCTTGACAAGGCAGGAATATTTGCATTTGTAGAAGTTCCATCAGGTCCCTCAATCTGAAGAATAGTTGAAGGTGAATTTCTCAAGCCTCTATTAATGACAGGTATACTAAATGTGATTGAATCATCTCTTATGGCATTAAATCCGACATTTTCATCAAGAGTTAGAGTAGAGTTTCCTCTAGTCCTTTCTACAGAAACACCATCTTGATTTACATATAAATCAACTTCAAAAACATTAGGATCTATTGTAATTGTGCTAGCGCCAATCAAATTTTGAGAATCAATCCATGCTAAAACTCCATGGCTTCCTAAATCATCTGTTGAATATGAATTATCGGCTGATTGACCAGTGTTAAAAGTCACATAAGCGCTACCATTCGCAGCTGTACTTACTGTCTGGATATCTTCTTCAATCTCATACCTGAATTCTAATTGCTGACTTGCTACAGGATTTCCATTACTAAAACTTACATTAATCCACGCAGATATTTCCATGTCAATTGGAGATAACGGAAACTCAACGTCAACATTGACTATTTTTTGTCTACTTGAGGCTTGATATGAAGATAATGAATGAACTGCTGTGAAACCTAGACTCTCGATAGTTTCCATTTTGATATCTCCTCTGATAGCCGGACAAAACCATTTGTATCCTGTATCTTCTCCATCTGCATTAGAACTAGAAATATTGTATGATGTGGCACAACTGGCATAATTTACGCCTGAAAAACCTTGACTTACTACTTCATAATTCGCAGTTCTTTGAGAAACAGTATCTTCTGGAATATCTACATAATCACTAGAACCTGAATAAGTTGTGGTTGCGGTGTAATCTTGACTCCAAGATTCGCCAACAGAGATTGGGAAATCATATCCTTCCAGTGGTGGCGAATAACTTTGATCAACTTCTAATGTACCTACTGATACATCAATACAGAACCATAAAAAATCTCTACAGAAATTTATGTCTACTGTTGCTTCTTGGGAAACAGTTGCTAAGTCTGATGCTCTAATAATGGAAACTGTATCCATATTAACTTCTAAATCACCTGGTTGTCCATCTAAGTTGATATTATTTGCTTCATAATATCCTTCTGACTCTACTCTGTAGACCAAACTTGAACTATTATCTACGGTTGTGATATATATATCAGTTACAGTACTTTCCAATGTCCCTGTCAATGTCTGTAAATTTGTATTTACGCCAGAATCGACTATGAAATCAACCATATCTAGGTATCCGTCATAGTTCCATTTATCGTTGAGCTTCCATGAAGGAATATCTATCAGATTATTACTTTTAGATATCGATTCTATTTTCACATCATTTTTCTCATCTAATTGTAAAACTTTCTCTGGACCATATATTCCAGAAAAGATAGATAAAATTAGTAAAAATACCAACGAATAAGTCACTGTTTCGCGAGAGCGCATAGCGCTCTCGCAGAGTTAGATGTTCATCAATCTCACGATTGATAATTCTCTTTATCTAAAGTAAGTCTGCCAATTCATCTTGTATGAATTGTACTGCCTCAAGAATCTCATCTTTGTGTCTTGCTCCAGTAATAACCATCTTTCCGCTACCGAAAATCAAGCAAACAACTTTCGGGTAATCTAGTCTGTAAATAAGTCCCGGGAACTGCTCAGGCTCATATTCAACTTTGTCAAAAGGTAAATGGAAAGTTAGATTGTTTAGATTTAATTTTCTTGGAAGTGCCGCTAGAGGCTCGCCTTCTCTAATCCCTCTAATCCTTGCATCGTTAGCTTCAACTTCTTCATCAGTAGCTGCTCTTATTCCTCCGCCTTCTAAATCAATAACACGAGTGTTGTTGTCGTCCATTCTAGCTGTTCCATAGTAATCTTCTGGATAGAAAAGAGAGTAAGTTGCAACCATATTCTGTACTTCAATTTCTACATCTTTTAGATCCCAAGTGTCTATGCCAGCAGCCCTTAAGTCAGCAGTCATTCTCTCAATTCCAGTATGGATATTTTGCTCATTTTTTCCACCAGTACAAACAGCTCTACCTGATCTGAACATTAGTATTGCAAGTTTCGGATCAACTACTCTGTAAACAACTCCTGGGAATTGTTCAGGTTCATATTCACAATTCAGTTGAATTGCGATATCCGGAAGATCTAGTTCTTCCGCAACTCTTGTTGATGCAACTACATTCACTACAGTTAGGCGTTCTTCGTCACTAAGCATATCGCTCGCACTTATGTTTACTTTATAAAGAATAGTTGTCAAGTGAACGAGTAAAATTATCATTTCTTAGTGTCATAAATGATTATTTTTTGATGTGAACTCCACTGGAACCAAATTTTGAGATTAATGGTTTTCCGCCACAGAGTTCAATTTCTTGCGCGACCCTAGTAGGGTTATCTGTTAGTGCAACCATGCAACCTCCACCACCTGCCCCTGTCAATTTAGAGCCAAATGAATGAGGTCTTGTTACAGAGACCATTAAATCTAGTAATTCATTACTAACTCCTAAATTTTTAAGTTTTTCATGACAACTATTCATAGCCATTCCAACAGCTTCCATATTTCCTGCTTTGAGAGCAGTTAAACCTGCCATTGTGATATTTTCTATAGATTCCATATCTTCATTAAGTTCTGGATTTTCTTTCAATCTTTTGGCCACTCCAGATACCATTTTCCCAGTTGGTGAGGATTGACCAGTGAATCCTAAAACTAGCCAAGATTGATTGATGTTTTCATGTAATTCCGCTTGGTGAATTGACCAATTCCTTTTCCCTTCAGGTGTGATGAGACTTGTGTCAAAAATATGTGTCAATGTATCAATTTTTTTCCCAGAGACTACTACGCATCCACCAAGGGAGCTTGCTGCAGAATCAGTAGGACTTGCTCTGCCTTCCTGTGTAGCTGCTTCAGCAGAATGGCCGATTTTTGATAATTTTATTAGATCTAATTCTTTATTCGGTTTTGTGAATTGGTGAAGTGCAGCCCCCATTGCATTGGAGAGTGCGGCGCTTGAACCAAGACCTGCTCCCGAGAATAGATTTGATTGAACATTAATTCTCAATGGTTTTCCTTCATAGTTGAATAGATTTTTAATTATATGTTGAATATGCGGATGTTTTTTCGAGTCAAATAATTCAAATCCATTTGTATTATGTTGATTGTTTATCTCCCACCTTTCACATTCTTCAACAGTGATTTCAATCCCTGAATCAATTGAAACTGCGACTGCAGGATGTCCATACACTACTGCATGTTCTCCAAATAGGATACACTTCCCGGGTGCGAAGGCAGTTACCATAGCCTTCGGTTGAGGACATAGGAAATTAGTATTGGGTATGTTCTATCAATCGGTTAATTGAAAGTATTGTTTCTCTTCCGAGGCATGTAAGTAAATCGCCAAGCCGGGAGAAATGGATTATGGAACACCCTCTAGAAATGCAATATGGCCCAGTAGATGGATGGATTATCCTTCTTCTAATGGGTGGATTATCGATCACATTCTTTCTTTTTCAAGTAATTAAAGCTACAAGATTAGTTATGCTTGGTGCTCCTGACAATCGTTTCGATTCATGGGGAATTAGAATCAAAGAGATGCTGATAGGATGGCTTGGCCAAAAAAAGGTGCTCAGAGATAGAGTGGCAGGAACAATGCATGTTCTGATGTTTTGGGGATTCCTAATGCTTGGTAGCGATATGCTCGATCTTGCCAGCGCGAATTATTTTTCTGAAAAGTTACTTCCTGAAATTTTCAAAAATCCTTGGAATGGAATGGTAGAATTAGGATATACTACTGCTTTGATTGGAGCCACTGCAGCATTGATTAGGAGAGTAGTTTTTACACCAGATAAACTCAAAGGCAAATCTCAACTAGAGGGTAATTTCATTCTTGTTTTAATTCTGACTATTACTACAACTTCATTCATTATTGAGTCTCCTGAAAATCCATCATCAATTTGGGAACCAATAGGATTCTGGGTTTCAGGCTTAGGCTTAAGTTCCAATTTTATTGTTGCGTCTTATTGGGCTCATATGTTTGCAATTTGTTGTTTCCTAGTATTAATTCCTGTATCCAAACACATGCACCTAGTAATGGCGGTTCCAAATGTATTCTTCCATGATACTAATGCTTTGGGTACTATGCGTCCATTAGCAGTTGATGAAAATGGTCGAGCAGTTCCTCTAGAAGATTTAGATATTGATTCATTTGGAGTTAGTACTTTTGATCAATACACTTGGCGACAAATTATTGACGGTTGGTCATGTACATCATGCGCGAGATGTCAAGATGTTTGTCCTGCCTATGAGTCCGGAAAAGGCCTCAACCCTATGCAGGTTATCCATGATGTCCGAAATTATGCCAATGAGCATGCCCCTATTCTATTGAAAGGTGAAAATCCAGAAGAAACTATGCTGGCCAGAATAACTAGTGAAGCGGTTTGGGCTTGTACTACTTGTAATGCATGTGTTGATATCTGTCCACTTTACATAGAGCATGTACCCAAATTAACGGATTTAAGAAGAAATGCAATGATGGAGACCATGGAATATCCTGAAGAGCTTAATGTGGCTATGGGGAACTTAGAGTCCGCCTCAAATCCTTACGGATTCGGTCCACATGAGAGGGCAGATTGGGCTTCTGATTTGGACGTTAAAGTTGGCCAACCTGCAGAATACATCTATTTCGTCGGTTGTGCTGCAAGTTTTGATGAAAGAAATCAGAAAGTTGCAAGAGCAACAATTTCTCTAATGAAAGAAGCAGGATTGGATGTCGGAATTTTAGGGATGCAAGAAGGATGCTCTGGAGATCCTGCAAGAAGGGCAGGAAATGAATATCTTTTCCAAATGTTAGCCGAAACCAATATCATGACTTTCCAAGAATTGGGTGTAAAGAGAATAGTAGCATCTTGCCCTCATTGTTTCCATACTTTAGGTAAAGAGTACTCGGATTATGGTGCCGATGAGCTTGAAGTTTTCCACCATACAGAAATTATGGCTAAGTTACAAGAAGAGGGTAAATTACCTGATTTTGACAAAAAAGGTAAGAGTATTACCTTTCATGACCCCTGCTATCTGGGGCGTATTGGTGATGTAATTGATGAGCCAAGATCAGTGTTAGGTGGTATTGATGTTGAGATTGAAAGACATGGTAAAGATTCTTTCTGTTGCGGGGCAGGGGGTGCTCAAATGTGGATGGAAGAAGATTCCGATAAAAGAGTGAACAAGATTCGCGCAGAAGAAATAGCTGCGACTGGTTGTGATACTGTGGCAATTGGATGTCCATTCTGTTCAGTAATGGTGAAAGATGGACTCGATACCGTTGGTTCTGAAATGGATGTGAAAGATGTTGCAGAGTTACTCTGGGAGCAGATAGTAGCCAGAGATAAAGAGATACATTCTTCAGTAAATTTAACTAATGAATGATAATTAAAATATTAAACCCGATTCCTTTCGTAGGAGCATGAGTAATGAGTTTAGATTTCTTGGCCAAACAATTCCAAACCTAGCAATAATTTCTGGATTAATACTAATTATTTGGGCGTTTTTCTCCTATTTTGCAAGTGGTTCATCTAGTTTTACTGCACTAATCCCATCCTTTTTTGGGATGCCTTTGTTTATTCTAGGGGTACTTTCCAATAGAGACGAGTCGAAAAGACATCATTACATGCACGCATCTATGATTTTTGCTTTATTTTCTGCTTTTGGAGGTTTGAGACTTTTTCAACTTGAAGATCCTAGTAATCTTGCTTTAGCGTCTCACATAATTCTTCTAATCGTAGGAGTGATTTTTATGGTGGGAGGAATATTATCTTTCAGACATGCTAGAAAATTAAGAGAGTCACTTGGTGAATAGAATGAGGCCTTTAATTGGCATAACTACCTCAGTGAATTCGCAAGATTATGAAACATCTGATCAATCAGTTGTGATGATACCTGAAAATTATCCCAAGGCAGTTGAGAAGGCGGGTGGGATTCCTCTATTGATCAGCGATTGCGGAGATCCTAACGAATTATTAGATGTAATAGATGGCTTGATAATTTCAGGAGGTAGGGACATTAACCCCAGACTTTACGGTGATTTATTACATGAAGAAACGATAGATGTCAACGATAGGCAGGATGAATGGGAAGTTTCTTTGATAGAAGGTGCTATAGAGAGAGATATGCCTTTACTTTGTATATGCCGAGGCCATCAATTACTTTGTGCAATCAGAGGTGGTAAATTATTCCAACATCTTCCCACAACTAGAGGATTTGAGGAGCATGGGGAAACTGGTGGAAAATGGTCTAATCATAAGGTAAAATTGGAACCCAATTCTCTAATCTATGATATATTAGGCGAGGAAGTTGTTGGTAATTCAGGACATCATCAAGGAGTTTTCGATGCAGGAGACCTAGAAATAGTTGGTACCACGTCTGATGGCCTCATAGAGGCTGTTGAATTACAAGGTTGCAGGTTTCTAATCTCTGTACAATGGCATCCAGAAATGTGTGGGCACAAGGGAATATTTGAAAGATTGATTGCTGTTTCCAGCGAGTGAGTCGGTTTGATTATTAATCTACAGGTCTACCGATAATTGTTTGTCATCCTCACGTCCGATAATTGGTATTACTTGCCCATCAAGACCTACAAAGTGGGCTAAATGGGAACTCGATGCTGTGGTTATTCCAACAACATATCACAAGATGGTTACTAGATGTGGAGGCATTCCAATCCTTATTCCACCGGGAGTTAACAGTGAGATTATTGATAATGTCGACGGCTTAATTATTGCTGGTGGCCCCGACATCAGTCCAGAAATTTATGGACAGGAAAATGGTAAATTCACTATTGAAACCTATCCTGAACAAGATATTTCAGAAATTTCTTTAATCAAATCCGCAATAAAAACAGATACACCATTGTTATGTATTTGTCGTGGTTTTCAATTATTATGTGCAATTCACGAGGGGGTTTTGTACCAACATCTTCCTGAAACAGATGAATTTGAAGAACATGGTGGCTGGGACGGAAATGTAACTGAACATGAAGTCAAAATTTTTGAAGGCTCTAAATTAGAAGAAATAATGGGGAATGAAATAATTGTAAATTCTACTCATCACCAAGGTGTTAAAGATCCAGGTACTCTAAAAGTTACAGCGGTATCTAGCCATGATGGATTGATTGAAGCAGTTGAGATCGAAAACCTCAGTTTTTGTATAGGTGTTCAATGGCATCCCGAAAGAATTGAACACGTTAGTTTGTATCAAGCCTTTATCGATTCAGCGCGAGGTTCATGACTGTAGTACATCTACCGTCATTTGAATTATGCCTCTGCGACTATACGATACTCGTTCTCGAACAAAGAGAATTTTTGAACCTTTAGTAGATGGTGAAGTGGGTATTTACGTATGTGGGATTACTCCATATTCTCCTAGTCATATTGGTCACGCACGTCAAGCACTTGCTTTCGATATTATCGTGAGATGGTTAAGATATAGCGGATTTAAGGTCAATCATATAACAAACTTTACTGATATTGATGATAAAATTATAGCTATTGCTAATGAAGAAAAAATAGATTTTCTTGAAGTAGCTAATAGAAATATTGATGATTACTTTGAAGTAATGAGTTTGATGAATGTTTTACCTGCCGATGCTTATCCTAGAGTGACAGAAACTATACCTGAAATTATTTCAATGATTGATAAATTAATTTCAAATGGTAATGCTTACCAATCTTCAGATGGTGTTTATTTTGAAATAGATAGCGCTCCTGAGAAATATGGTCAGTTAACAGGACAGACATTGGAAATGGTTCAAGAAGGAGCAGGGGGGAGAGTCACTGAAACAGGTTCAGGAAAAAAGAACCACAGAGACTTTGCCTTGTGGAAATCTGCTAAGGAGAATGAACCCTCTTGGGATAGCCCATGGGGTAAAGGTAGGCCTGGATGGCATATTGAGTGCTCAGCAATGTCTCTGGAATATCTTGGCGAAAAGTTCGATATTCATGGAGGAGGTTCTGATTTGATTTTCCCACATCATGAAGCAGAAATTTTCCAATCCGAATGTTGTCTTAATCATGAACCAGTAGTTCAATATTGGATTCACAATGGCATGATTAATGTTGATGGAGAAAAAATGAGTAAATCATTGGGTAATTTTTGGACAATAAGGGACGCAATCTCGAAAGTCCATCCCTTAGAATTGAGATATTGTTTAATCAATGCTCCATACAGACAACCAGTAGAATTTAATGATGTAATGCTTGAGGACTCGTCAAATCATTATCAGAGATTAATTTCAACCTATGGAAAAGGCCTTTCACTTTGTGATAAAGGGTCATGGAAAGATTCGAATTTCTTACAATCTGCAAATATCAATTTTTCCAACGGAATGAATGATGATTTCAATACTAGAGTTGCAATCGTTGAAGTACAATCTGTAGTCAAGTACTTGAAAGAACAAATCGAAAATGATAACATTAAAGAAATTTCAGCATCAGTTTCATGGTTATCTGATTTTGCAAGAGGAATTCTAGGCTTACTACCGGATGATGAAATTATTCTCAAGGAGATTGAAAAGAATAATCAAGCTAAATCTGCAGTGGCGGACTTAGTTAACGATTTATTGAATCAGAGAAAAATTGCTCGAGATAGTAAAAATTGGGATCGTGCCGACCAAATTAGGAATGAATTGAATGAAATAGGAGTAATTGTTGAGGATTCTCCAAGCGGACCTATTTGGAGATTAGAATAATTTCCACATCTGAAATATTAGTATTGTAGCGAAGAACCGATAAGCCAAATCCCCTGCGAATATTGTGTCTAACTTGAGTGTGATTGAAACTACATGTGTTATTCTAGTAGTTTTTTGTACAGCAATGGCAGGATGTATGGATGCAGTTGAATCAATTAATGAAACACAACCTGAATGGGATGAAGGATTAATTTATGTTGAAGATCCGTTGAATCATGAAGATTCTAGAGAGTTTATTTCGAAGAAAATTACTGATGAAGGTTATGTAGAAGGTGAAGCGTATTGGGCAGTATTCGGTAATGAGGAGGGGGGTAATTGTTGTGAACACTATCTCGCAGGAACTAAAGAAGGCTGGATAGTAAATTTCGGAGGGGAATATCCAACTTGGTCGGAAGATAGAGGGTATACTTGGCAGGAGTATCAGCCGACTATTTTTTCTCAATTAGGATGTTTGGAGCCTAAGCCTACAATTCCTGGACAAGAAGGTCTTGGAGAAGGAAGTATCGTTCAGGCAACAAATGGTGATTTAATTTCGATGGGTTGGTTTCCATATCCTAGTGTTAGTGGTGCTGATCAGTTCTATGCATTCCTTTATGATTCGGAAGATGAGGAATGGACTTGGTGTTTCAACAGAACTCCTGAGCCATTCTACGACAGATCTTGGCAAGTTGAGGTCATTGGTCCAATCAATGGCGGTGTTTACGGGAATGGAGAATACGCTAGTTTAGTAATTTCCAATTTTTGGCATCAGGTTCAGAATGTGGGGGGTCAGATTTCCACTGATGGTTTGAATTATGATTATTTTGCATTCCCTGATAGGGACGGAAACTTAGATAGTATTGAAGTGAATCTATTGTCATCAGGATTAGGTGTAGAATGGGATTTCACTAAGCCCCATAAAGAAATGAGGGCTTTCCCTGTTCCATCTGGTGGACTTTATTTTCCAAACTATTTCATCGATGGTACAGATGCGTATTTAGATACTTCACTTAATTGGTGGTCTGCTACAAATCAGAATGGGTCCTCACTTCCTTCGGAATACTGTGCATTTGACTCATCCAGTTCGCTACATTGTGTGGTTTCAGAATCAAACACGCTCACCCATTTAATGTCAATCGATGGAGGTGAAAGCTGGGAAAATTATACTTATGATTTATCTAATAATGCAAGTGCAATCGAAGAATGGGAATTCCATTCCAGCGGTCTTCATGACTTGTTTATTCTAAGTATTCGGTATCAAAGTTCTTCAGGGCCCGATGTTGATATTGCATATCACGTTCGAGATTTTTCTGAATCGCTAATCCCTGATAGGATTACATATATCGGCCAGGGTGATTTAGACTCTACCTCGGGTGCTGGTGCCGATATTAGGTTTGATTTTGCTAGTATGGGAATACTTCCCGATGGTGGTTCTTTCATTGCTTACCATGATTCTACAGATCCAGATCCTTTGTTTGCAGTTGAGTTACTTCTACCGACCGAATACGATGATAATTAGTTATAATTAATCTCCTTAATAGAAAAATTTATTCCTATTCCATCAACTTCAAAATATTCTGTTCCATCAGGAATATCGCCTGAATTTATGTGGGCATTACCTGCTCTTGTCTCAATTTGAATATGCGACCAATCATTGTCGAGTAATTGTTCCCGAGATTCTATCCAGACACTCAGTTCAATAGATGCTTCAACATCAAGATTCAAGTCTTTTCTCTTAGCTTGTACATGCCTGATGATGTCTCTTGCCAAACCTTTCGATATCAGTTCATCATCCAATGACATATCCAATACTAGTGAAACATTACCAATTTCTTCTACAGAAATAGTTGCAGCGGCATAGTTTGCCTTTTCGACTCTCCTTATTTCTATATCTTCCATGGTAATATCATAACCCTCTAGTATACAAATCTCGGCTTCAATCTCAAGTAGAATATTATCTGGATCTGCATTTTCTAGTAGTTCTAATACTGCAGGTAAATCCTGTCTGCATTTTTTACCTAGAGACTTACGATTAGGAGCAATTTCAATTTTTTGAAATCGGTCTAAATCATCTTCCGTGGTGAGAGTCTCTACATTCAACTCTTCAGCTAAAATTTCATGAAAATCAGAAATATCAGGGCCTCCAACAATCCAACCAAATTTACAAGGTAACCTCTGCCTTCGACCTGCTTCAACTCTAACTCTTCTTCCTGTTTCTGCTAGTTTCCTCACTAACGACATTTCTTGCTCAAGAACCCAATTTTGTGGAGGTAGTGTTTTATCGACTAATTTTGAGCCAACAGGCCAATCTGCTAAGTGAACTGAATATCCAGTTAAGTCTCTATGAATTCGATCTGGTATGAAAGGAGAAACAGGAGCCATCAATCTACATACTGTAAGAAGTACTTCATGTAAAGTATGCTGACAAGATTTTTTATCGTTACTCTCATCTTCATTCCAAAGTCTTCTTCTAGATCTTCTAACATACCAATTAGACAAATCATTAATTACAAAATTCTCTAATTCTCTTCCAGCCTTGTGGAAATCCCATGTAACAAAGAAATCATGATAATTTTCAGCAACTGTAGTCATTCTTGACAGAATCCATTTATCCAGATGACTTCTGTCATTGATATCCACATAACTATCATTATCTTCGGGATCAAAGTTATCTAAAGATGCATAATCAGAATAGAATTTATGTACATTCCATAAAGTTAGGAACATTTTTGCATATGATTCTCTCACTCCATTTGGATCAAAGTTTGTTGGAGTCCATGGAGCGCTTTGTGTCATCATATACCATCTAACAGCATCTGACCCTTCTTTGTTGAAATGGTCCCAGGGATTAACGACATTTCCTCTAGATTTGCTCATTTTTTTGCCGTCTTTATCTAAAATATGCCCTAATGAAAGACATCTCTTGTAAGCTACATTATCGAAGACTGTTGTAGATACTGCAAGTAATGAATAGAACCATCCTCTAGTTTGATCCACAGCTTCGCAGATATAATCTACTGGAAAAACTCCTTCAAATTTTTCTTTATTTTCAAATGGATAGTGCCACTGTGCGAAAGATGCACACCCAGAATCAAACCAACAATCCATTACATAGGGTTCCCTTATCATTTCTCCAGAACAGTTATGATTGTTACAATTTAGTTTGACATCATCAACATATGGTCGATGTAATTCGGGAGGAGTTGGTGAGTCATCAGTCTTCATTGAAATCATCTCTTCTACACTACCAACACAATGTTCACTACCACATTTTTCACAAATCCATACAGGAATAGGAGTGCCCCAATATCTTTCACGACTAATTGCCCAATCTTTAACATTAGAAAGCCATTCACCCATTCTTTTTGTTCCGGTCCATTCAGGTGCCCATTCAACTTCTGAATTATGTTGAATTATCCGTTCTTTAACCGCTGTCATTTTAACAAACCAACTATCCATAGCATAGTACAGCAATGGATGATCAGTTCTCCAACAATGTGGGTAGTCATGAGTATAAATGTGCTCTCGGTAAAGTTTTCCAGTTGTTTCAAGTAAGTCAATGATATCTGAGTCGCACTCTTTTACATATCTTCCATCTAATTTTTCATGAGTTCCTTCGATGAACTTACCATCCATTCCAACAGTATGCTGTGCTGGAAAACCTTCTTTCATACCGAGATTGTAGTCATCTTCTCCATACATTACCGCAGTATGAACTACTCCGGTTCCATCACTTGTCGTAACAAAATCTGCTCCTACTACTGTCCATGCATTGGAATTACTACCGTCTACAGCACCTGGGAATAAAGGTTCATAATTTCTACCTATCAGATCAGATCCCGGAAACTCTTCCAATACTTCCATTTTATGTCTCAGAACATTTCCAAGAAGATCTTTGGCCAAAATTAATTCTTCTCCTATTTCTGCCCCTCCTCTTCCTTCCCAAGAACTAGATGGTTCTGCGGTAACCTTTACTCGACAGTAGGCTACCTCGGGTCCTACTGCCAAACCAACATTACCTGGTAATGTCCATGGTGTAGTTGTCCAAGCTAGTATGGATGAATTTGAATCCTTTAATTTAAATTTAATGAATACAGCCGGCTCAGATACTTCTTTGTATCCTTGAGCGACTTCGTGACTGGAATAACTGGTCCCTGTTTGTGGGCAGTATGGAAGTACTTTATGCCCCCTGAATAGAAGTCCTTTATCGAACATTTGTTTCAATGACCACCATGCAGATTCAATATAATTATCATGAAGAGTCACATATGGGTCGTCCATATCAACCCAAAATCCCATCCTCTCAGTCATCTCTCTCCATGCCTGTTCATAAGTCCAAACACTTTCTTTGCATTTCTGGTTGAACGCTTCCATTCCAAAAGCCTCTATCGCTTCATTGGACATTAAATCAAGTTGTTTCTGGACTTCAATCTCAACTGGTAGACCATGTGTATCCCATCCAGCCTTTCTTTCGACAATATGCCCTTCCATTGTTTTCCATCTACAAACCATATCTTTGTATAATCTTGAAATTACATGATGAATCCCTGGTTTGCCATTGGCAGTGGGTGGCCCTTCAAGAAATGTAAATGGAGAATCTCTTTCCCTTCTATTCTCTATAGAATGTAGGAATGTATTCTCTTCATTCCATAATTCAATCAATGAAGTCTCAAGAGCCACTGGGTCTAGATTTCCAGCCGCCTTAGGTACGGGCATATCTTCGCCGACACTAGATGCTTTCTTGAACGTGACTAATCCGTAAAAAGTCGATTATCAAATAAGCACGACTTCAAAAGGTATCACCTCATCGGTTAAATTAGATGACTGAGAGTACGATATTAGATGTCGGTAGAATGACCTGTGAGGGTTGCTCAAATAATGTCAAAAAAGCCCTTGAAGGTATTTCTGGAGTGATTTCTGCTGAAGTAAATCACCTGTCAGGTATTGCAAATGTTGAACATGAAAATGTTTCTAGAGAAATTTTAGTTTCTATCGTTCAGTCAGCAGGCTATACTGTTGACGGAAAGAGTAGTGAATTTAATTGGAGAGATGGAAATGTTTGGATACAGTCCGCACACAATACCAAGTGGTGCTTGATTGGCTGTAGTATTGGCGATTTCGGAACAATTGCCGCTTTCCAATTTGTTCCTTATCTTGATGCTCTTGGCTGGTCTGCAATGTCGATTATGATGCTTGCAATGTTCAATGGAATAATGACCTCAATCGCACTTGAGACCTTCATCTTAATCAAACAGATGGGAGGAATTAGAGAAGCATTTAGAGTAGCTATTGGGATGTCTCTTATATCAATGATAGCAATGGAATCTTCGATGAATGCCACAGATATTCTCATTATGGGAGAACCTTCATTGACATGGTGGGTAATTCCTATTATGTTGTTCGTAGGATTCATTACTCCATGGCCATACAACTATTGGCGACTTAAGAAGTACGGAATATCTTGTCATTAGGAGGAATGAATATGTTTAATTGGAATGTTTTAGCAGATGAAATATCTAGTTGGATTTTGAATTATGCAAAAGAAAATGATATTTCTACTTTGGTTGTAGGTGTCTCAGGAGGTATCGATTCTGCAGTGACCTCAACTCTTTGTGCCAAAACAGGATTGAGGACGATAGTAATTAACATGCCAATTAAACAGGCAACTTCTCAATATAATCTTTCAAATCAACATATTGAATGGTTGAAAAAAAATTGGGACAATGTCGAAGGACATATCATTGACTTATCAGAAACATACGATAAATTTCATTCAAAACTAATTGATCATAATGTGTCAGAACTTGCTATGGCCAATTCAAGGGCTAGACTAAGGATGTCAACATTGTATGCTTTAGCAGGCTCTAATAATGGTATAGTTGTTGGTACAGGAAATAAAGTAGAAGACTTTGGAGTTGGATTCTACACAAAATATGGAGATGGTGGAGTAGATATTTCACCTATTGCTGATTTTTACAAATCTGAAGTATACTTGTTAGCGGAATCCTTACAGATAATTCAATCCATTCAAGATGCTCCTCCAACTGATGGACTTTGGAATGATGGGAGAACTGATGAAGATCAGATAGGAGCTACATACGAAGAATTAGAGTGGGCGATGAATGAAATTGAAAATCCCTCTTCAGAGAAAGAACTCAATGAAAGACAAACAGAAGTAATGAGAATATACTTGCATTTTAATCAAATGAATTCGCATAAAATGAATCCTATTCCTATTTTCAAGTTTAATCGTTAAGTTAATGAACAAATGATTCTACATTTATTTATGGAATCGCCAACTGGATATGCTGATAGCGGTCATAAAATGGCAGTAGAATTTGATAGAAAAATTATCATTTATTGGTGGATGACTACTAACTTAACGCTCCTTTCATCAGTAATTGGAATACCTCTTATGATATTCTGGCTACCATTTGGATGGATTATTCATCAAAAACAGTATGAACATATGTCGGCTGCTCTAACAGATCGCTCTGTGAATATGCGTGTAGGGTGGCTTTTCAAGAAACAGCAGAACATACCTCTAGATAAACTAACAGACGTTTCAATCCATGAGGGGCCAATTCTCAACGCATTTGGTGTTGTTAGAATGCAATTTGAAACCGCGGGAGCCGCTCCATTTATTTTGACAGGAGTAAAAAATTCTGAACAATTTCGTGATTTAGTATTAGAACAGAGAGATTCTTTAGTCTCCAACCCAATGGCCAATAATTCAAATCTAGGTTCAGAAGATGTGTTTGTTGAAATTAGAGATTTATTACGAAGTATCGATTCTAAACTTGGTTCTGAACAAGAATAATTATGATGATTAGTTTTAATCAATCTTAACTCATTATATTGTAAATTATTTTTACAAAATACCATTACTGAATACTTCTAGCATATCACATGGTCGAAACTTTAGAAGAGCCCAAGTATCGATTGATTCATGATTATCATGATTTTGAAATCCGTCTATACAATGAAGTTATTCAAGCCCGAGTTACAAGAGAATTAGGCGATAAATCCAGTTCTTCGACCAATTTCGGCATCATAGCAGGCTACATATTCGGAAATAATCAATCTAATCAAAAAATTGCAATGACTTCCCCCGTTGAAATGTGGAATGATGAATCAACTACTAATATGGCATTTACCATGCCTTCCGAATATAGCTTTACCAATTTACCAGAACCCAATAATAAAAATATAAATTTAGTAAAGATTCCTGAAAGATTGGTAGCTGTGAAAAAATTCTCTGGTTTTTATGGTTCTAAGAAAGTAAACAAAATAGCTGTAAAATTAGGCCAATCATTAATGAAAAGAAACCTTCAATCGAATGGAAGTTATATTCTAGCAGTATATGACCCTCCTACTACATTGCCATTTCTCAGAAGAAATGAAATTTTAATGCCAATTAAAGAAATAAGTTATTCAGAAGAAACAGTTTCAGAGGAATTATCATGAGCATGCAGAGATGTGGTTATGAAATGGTCCTAAAATCTATAGAAGATGGTGAGGAAATTAGTTTGATTTTAATTAAGAGAGATATTCAATCAGCACAAATTAGTGAGATATTAGATCATGCTGAAAAATTGCAGATTAAAGTTGTTTATGGTTCAGAAAATGACTTATGGCGAATGTCTAAAAATAATACAAATGGTACTCCCGACGTTCTATGTTTAGTCGGTAGAAACCCCGATGCATCAATTCATGAGGTTCTATCCAAAGGAGGATTAATTTGGTTGCTTGCAGGTGCTTCTTATCCCGTTAACATTGGTTTTTGTATAAGAACAGCAGAAGTTTCAGGAGCTGACGCTGTAATCATCGATGCCGAACTAAATAATCAAGAAAGAAGTGCTGCAAAACGTGCATCAATGAAGTCCCATAGGTTCTTACCTGTCTTCTGGACATCAGGAATCGAATCAATATTAATGGCTAAAGATTATGGCTTCAGGATTATCTCTGTGGAAGATATTGGTGAATCCGCACCGTGGGAAATTGATATGAAAGGAAATGTGATTTTAGTTGTAGGTGGAGAAAAAAATGGTATACCTGAACAAATTTTGAAGCAATCAGATGAGATAATTAGAATTCCTATGTCTGGTTTTGTACCTTCCTTTAATCTACAAGCTCCATTAAGTTATGTCGCTATAGAGGCGCAAAGACAGAGAAGTTGATTATTTTCTTAATTTTACCTTTATGGTTTATTGAGTCCCTGCGCTGCCGACTAATCATGAATGTACCAAGCGAGTTAATGTCAATGCTTGATGGAGAACATGGTACAACTAAACAGAAAGCAGCACGACTTGTTATAGATTTAGCATCGAGTGCTGGAGCTGATGAATTTGTTCGTTGTGAAAACTCTCATGTTTCAGGAGTAAGTGTGATTACTGGTGGACATGGACTTCGTCGTTTCCTCGCAGATTTATCTGGAGACGATAAAGGTAAAGTTTCGATTCCTACAACCCTAAATTCAGCAGGTTGTGATAGAGAAAAGATGGAAGAAATGGGTATTGATTATCCAGATTTTCTTAAATTTCAATTTGAAATAATCGAAGCTTACAATAATCTAGGGATAGAAGCGACCTTATCTTGTACACCTTATGACAGAGGAATCGATTTAACTGAGGGCATAGGTTCTTGGGCTGAGTCTAACGCTGTTTGTTTTTCTAATTCATATACTTCATTAATTACAAATAGAGAATCAGGATTATCTGCCTTGGCAACAGCATTGACAGGTTGGGCACCTCTTTGGGGTCTACACATTGAAGATAATAGGAAACCAAATATCCATGTCATAGTAGAATCAAAAATGGAAAATATTTCAGATTGGAGTATTCTGGGGGATTGGATTGGAAAACAGATAAGACCTGAATGGAAATTACCTTGGGGTATGATGCCCCACATTTCCGGTCTTCCCGAAAACGCTAGTTTCGAAATGAAAAAGGCCCTGACAGCAGCAGCAGCAAATTATGGATGCCCAATGCTCTGGGCCGATGGACATACTAATCCTCCACCTGTTACAGAAAATTATGAAGGAGAATTAATTTTTACTGAAAATGATCTGAAAGTAAGATATCAAGAATTGGCACCAACTGGAATCATTGATCTTGTAGTAATTGGCTGTCCACAAGCTAGTGTAGGTGAAGTAAGGACTACAGCATCTTATGTTCGTTCAAAGATGGAAAATGGGCAATCAATTCCTGATAAACGTCTTTGGATATTCACTAGTGGGCATAATTACGAAACATTACAATCAGATGGTACCGTGGACTTATTGGAGGAAGCAGGTGCCTTGGTTTTGAAAGATACTTGTCCTGAAGTCACACCATATAACAGGAATATGTACAATCACATACTAACAAATTCATTAAAGGCAGAACATTATCTAACTTCAGGTCTTAATAAAATGCCTACTAGTGTATCAACTATTTCTGACTGTGTTGAACATGCTTTCAATCCAAATTTGATTAGTTCTTCAAGGCCTACATTAGATTCAGTCAACATTAAGCCAATGATTTCCAATAAGGTACATGTGGATGGAGAATTGAACCTTTTAGGTAGAAGTTTACCTAGTCAAAAGCAATGGTCGATTGAAGGAAAAGCTTTGGTTACTGACGTCCCGATTACCTATCTTGGATATGTCAATAGAGATACTGGTGTTATTGAAGAGAAAGGTCATCCTCTAGATGGCATGGCAATAGAAGATACCGTCCTGATTTACCCAAAAGGTTCAGGATCTACGGTGGCCCCATTTGTATTGATGGGATTAATTTACACAAATAAAGGCCCTAAAGCAATAGTCAATTGTGATGTATGCCCGCTTACATTGCCTGCCGCATCTCTGTTAGATGTTCCTTACGCACATGATTTCAACACGAATCCAACATTGGCAGTAAATACTGGAGATTATGTTTCTCTTGAACTCAATGAAGGAGTTGTGAGACTTAATGTCATCTCTCGTGTAAGCGAGGATTGATGACTGATAGTTGTTCCAGTCGTGCTGTGAATACGCGACCTAATCCTGAACCTTGCCGTCCTCAAGACTTGGGAAAGTTTGAAATTTTACAAAGAGATGGTGCCGCCCGAATTGGACGTTTACATACTAATCATGGTTTACTAAATACTCCCATGTTGCTACCGGTGGTGAACCCTAACATAAGAACTATTGAACCGAGAGAAATGTGGGAAAAATACCGAGTTGAGGGATTAATTACAAATTCTTATGTCATCTGGAAACATGAAGAGTTGAATCAATTTGCTTTAGAAAAAGGTGTACATGAATTAATTGATTTTCCAGGTGTCATTGTAACAGATTCAGGGACATTTCAGTCATATGTTTATGGTGATGTGGAAGTTGGAGTTGAAGAAATAATCAATTTTCAGAGAGAAATTGGTGTTGATGTAGGTACTATGTTGGATGTATTCGGTAGACCTGAAATGAGTCGCGAAGAAATTGAATCCGCTGTAGAAATCACGGCAGAAAGAGCCCCAATATCATTACAATTAGCAGGTGATGATTTACTGTTGAATGGTCCAATCCAAGGAGGGCTCCATGACGATTTAAGGGCTTTAGCCGGGGAATTAATGGGTAATGTTGATGATTCCAGCAGAGGATTTACTATTCATCCAATTGGCGGTATTGTACCTTTAATGGAAAATCAAAGATATACAGATTTATTCCGGATTTTGTTATCAGCGAAATCTACCTTGCCTCCAAATAGACCAATACATCTTTTTGGATGCGGTCATCCTCTTTTGTTTCCTCTATCAATTGCTCTAGGAGTGGATATTTTCGATTCTGCAGCTTATGCATTATTTGCACGAGGGAACCGATTATTGACACCGACTGGAACAATTCGTTTAGAAGACATAAATGAATGGCCTTGCACCTCTTCTGAACTATTTAATTGGACTCCTGATGAAGTTAGGTCATTAGGAAATAAAGAACGCGAGAAAGTAATTGCTAGGCATAACTTGGAAATCACTCAATCAGAATTAGCAAGATGTCGTGAAGCTATAAGAAATGGTAAAATCTGGCAGTTAGCAGAAGAGAGAAGTCATTCCTCGGCTCAATTGAGAGAAGCATTTCTTTGGGTTTTAGATCAATTAGAAAATCCTGATGAAGGGCCTGTTGGAGTCTCGTCATTAAGAATAATTTCTTCTACCAATCCTGTAAGAAAAGGAGGTGAAAATTTGGTCGATGATATTGAGGATAGGCCTCATATTCTTCATCTCAAATCTTTACTCGCTCTGAGATGGAGGAAACCAGGTTCTTGGTGGGATGGCTCTGAAAAAGATCCTAAAAGAGTTGTAATCATTGAGGGTTTGAGCCCCCCATGGAGGGATAGTGCGTCTAACACTGTGATTTCACTTCTTGAAGATATTCCAGAGTCAATAATTTTAATTTCCACACCAATAGGTCTAATTCCTTATAGTTTGGAGGATGTTTCTCCATGGTGTCATATAGATGGTTCCGATGAAATATGGGATTCTCCACTGGATGAAGATGAAATTATTGAAGAATTATTTGAATTAGATTTATCAAATATTCCATTTATCAGAATCACTCCAGATCAAAATTTAGAAGAAGATGAAAAATTTAAACAGATTAAAGATTGGATAGATAGATGTTCAATAGTTGACAAATTATCTGTCTTGAACGGTCTTTCTCCGGATTTTGGTTGCAAGTTAACATCCAATATGACTACTAGAAAGTCTAAAACAAAAAGAATGGTCAACATTTATTCTGATGGTTTGCATATTTTATCTCCAAGATTGAATGATGGGGGTATCTCTCTTACAATAAACGGTGCTAGATTACTCAACGATTACTACCCAGGTCCTCCAGATCATTTTGGTACTAATTTTGAGGGTCAAGAAATTGATCATCCCGGTATTGCTAAGGTAATGATAGTGGATGATGCGATACCATTTGTAGGTCAAGGGAAAAATGTAATGCAAGGATATGTATTAGGTGCAGATCCGCATTTAATACCAGGGCAACCATGTCTTGTAGTAGACTCGAAAGGAGAATTAATCGCTCATGGTATTCCAATAACAACAGCTAGAGAAATGGCATTTTTAACGAAAGGTATTGCTGTAAGAGTACGTGATGGGGCGCTAAAAAAGTAATGAAATAATCAGGTCTTGTAGGGGATTAATTCAAGAACGTGATTAATAACGAAGTTATGACACTCCCAGTGCGTCGGTGATTTCATGACTGATATCTTTGATTCTGCAGCTTTCGTAGCTTCAAATAAATTAGTCATTGAGACTGTTGACTTAGTCAAAATGTACGGGCCTCATGTTGCTCTAGAAGGTCTCAATCTTAAATTAGAGTCTGGAGCTATAGGTATTTTAGGCCCCAACGGCGCAGGGAAATCCACATTTTTCAAATGTATTTTGGGGCTAATTACAACTACATCAGGTCAAGGAAAAGTGTTGGGATATGATATCAAAACTCAAGGTGACTTGATTCGCTCAAAGATAGGGTATATGCCTGAATATGATTCTTTGGATCCTGAGTTGACAGCTTTAGATCAAGTACGTTATTCTGGAGAATTAATTGGTATGAATCCCGCTCATGCAACTCAAAGAGCACATGAAGTTCTGGAATATGTCGGGCTTAAAGACCAAAGATATCGAAAAATTGGAACATTTAGCACCGGAATGAAACAGGCAGCTAAATTGGCCTGCGCATTAATTCATGACCCTGAAATATTAATTTGCGATGAGCCGACCAATGGACTCGATCAACGTTCTAGAGAGTTCATGTTACAAACCTTGAGAAATACTGTAGAACAAGGGGATAGGACAGTTTTAATGAGCGGTCATGTAATGGATGATATTCAAGAAGTTTGTGACAGTATTGTAATGATTTACAAGGGTAAAATTGTTGTACATAGTAGAATTGAAGAATTGGCAAGACAGGTTGATGAAGAAATAGAAATTTCAGTTTGGGGAGGTTCTTCAAGAATGGAAGAGTCATTGAAGTCTCGTGGATTATCTGTTCGTCGGTTAGGTAGAATTATTAGGATTAAAGTTGAATCAGAAGATACAATTTCAGTCATCCTAGAATGTGCAGTAGAGAGTGGCGTCCAAGTCCGTAGGATGGGTGAATATGAGCCAGACTTAGAAGATATTTTCCTATTGATTATGGATAAGTTAGGAGCTGAGGTTAAAACAACATCCGATTTGATGACCTCTGAACACACTGGAGGAGTTAATCATGAGTGATGACTTGATTGACTTAGACGGTGGTCAAACTCGAATGGAAGCTGCCTATGGTTCAGATGATGGTGATGAAGATTTGTTCGCTATTACGGCTAAAAGAGAAGCTTCTGTGGGTGCAATTTTCGAGCAAAATTATCGCCCATGGGAAGGTGATTTCGGGCCCAGATGGGTCAGGAATTATGCAATCTTCAGACATCATGTTTTCGGGTTGTTTAGGTCTAAAGGACACCGTAGTTACAATCCATTTGTTAGACTAACAATTCTCGTAATTTTTATTGGAGCAATTTCGCCAATAGCAATGTTATTCTTTTCATCTTTATTTGGAACTGGGCCTGATGGTTTTATTGACAAAATGTGGGGGGTTAATAGAAGTAATCTTTGGGGCCAGGTATTGGGTTATTTCCCAAGAAATCTTTGTTACTGGCCACTATTGACTGCACTTGTGGTTGGTGGTATGATATCAGATGACAGGAGAAATGGAACCAGTGCAATTTATTTTTCTAGACCCGTAACTAGAGTAGATTACACAATGATGAAATATCTCAGTGTAGCAGTAGTCCTAGGATTTGTTATTATTTTTTCATATATGTCATATTATACTTTAGCTATAATTTTCAAAGGAGAAGGATGGGCATTTTTACTTGATACTTTGCCCATGTTTTTAGCTGGTTTGCTATGTAGTATAATCTTGGTAATTACGTACACCTCGATAGGACTTGCCCTATCAAGTATTAGCCAGAGTCGTTTTTTCTCTGCCATTGCGTTCCTGAGTATAATTTATGGAACTAAATTGACTGCATTGTTGATAGATCTTCAATTTGAAACCTCAATACTATACATCTTAAGTCCGTATGATTGCCTAGCTCATTTTGGACAATGGATGCTAGGTTTAGAATTGAATTACTCTCACTCATTATCTCTTTCAATTATCTCGTTAATAGTCATGAATTTGGTATCAATTTTAGTACTCGTTTCTAGAGTTAGTTCGTTGGAGGTGACAAGAGAATGAGTACAGACAATAATGTTCCCTCAGTACTTGTTGAGAATGTATCTAAATGGTACGGACAAGTAATTGGAGTTAATGATGTATCTCTAGCTATTGAAGGAGGAGTGACTGGAATTTTGGGACCTAATGGTGCAGGTAAATCAACTCTATTTAAATTGCTAATGGGAAGAATCAAACCAAGTCAAGGTAGCGTTAAATTATTTGGAATTGACCCTTGGACCGATACATCTCCGTATAGAAGAATAGGTTACGTAAGTGAATCTGAGAGGTTATACGACTGGATGACAGGTCAAGATTTTGTTGCTACATTAGCCAGACTTCATGGAATGACTAGAGATGAAGCAAATTCTAGGGCAGAACATGTTCTGGATTTTGTAGGGCTTCATGATGTTCGGCATAAAGAAATTGGAAAATACAGTAAAGGAATGAGGCAGAGAGTAAAGATAGCTCATGCTTTAGTTCATGATCCTGATTTAATTATTCTAGACGAACCCCTTCATGGTTGTGACCCTATTGCAAGAACTAGTATCATGAATGTTATTAAGGAACTAGGAAATCAGGGTAAAACAGTTCTTGTTTCTAGTCATATTCTCGAAGAAATAGAGAGAATAACAGAACAAATAGTCATTTTACACAATGGAAGATTACTAGCCTTAGGAAATATTTACGCAATTAGAGACTTGTTAGATAAACATCCTCATAGAATAATGATTACAACTGAAGAACCAAGGAAATTAGCAAATGCCTTTATCAGTGAAGATCCAATTTATGGTGTTAGATTCCCGGAGGAAGGGAAACTAGAGATACAAACTAACGATTTATCTGCAGCACATTCAGTTTTACCACGAGTAATTGTTGAATCAAAAGTTAAGGTTTCGAGGATAGATAATCCTGACGACAATTTGGATTCTCTACTAGGATATTTGATTGGAGGCTAATTTATGGAAGAGGTAGATAAACAGGGAAGGAATCTTTCAACAACTGTTTGGACTCAACTTGATAGAAAGGCAGGTGCAATTACTGAATTAACGATTAGGCAACTTCGGAATAGAATCTCAACATGGGTAGTCTTAGGAGTAGGAGTACTACTTATCTCTCTACTACTAATATTCTATGTCGACTCAATCAGGGATGACTTCGAACCATTCGATAACGATGGAGATAGCCAAGATTGGGATAATGATGGATACCCCTTAGGGCAGGAATTAATCTATGGAACTAGCGACTACGATGACTCAAATTTCCCTGGATCATCCGAATATATCTATCAAGGAGATATTGATTGGAATGATCAACCTAGAAATCACTATGGAAATCATACTTGGGTTTATGCTTGGGGTTATTTCACTCCTACGTGGATTGATGTAGAGGCTGAGAATCCATTTTCATGGAGTGACAATTGGATTGATTGGAGTTCAGAAGAATACATTTGTGAGGAAGAAGGCTTGGGAAGCGATCCATTTTCAAGTGGAAGATTTACTTTAGACAGGAATTATTGCCTTTTTGAGAATGGTACTTATATCATGTTTGGAGCGATATTCATAGGTGAAGGGGATTTTTTCGTAGAGCCAGGATGGAACACAGAATGGGGTTATCTTACAGAGCCATTTTTTGTTGAAAAACATCCTAAATCAAAGTACATCGATGAAGATGATATTAATTGGGATAAAAATCGTGTCTCTAGTTCTCAAGGATTTGACGATGATGGTGACTGTTTGAAAGAAGATTACGTCGTTGACAGTAGCCCAAATGATAGCAACAGAAATGGAATTTATTGTGATGTTCAATGGACGTTTGATTCGAATGGCAATCTCGTTAGTATTAGAGCAGATAATAATGTAGATGAAGATCCTGATGACTCTAAACATATTGGTGAATCCAGTCATAGGACCTTCATTATTGGGACTGGAAAAATAGCATTTGTAATGATTATCGGATTATTTGTACCATTATTCCTAGCCTTGGGTCTTGTAAGAGATGAATCAGAAAATGGAACCCTTCACTATCTTCTTTCCAAACCAATTCATCGTGGAGAGTTTATTCTGTATCGATTATTAGGATATTTAGCTATAGTTGTTTCTTACACTTTGATATTAACTCTAATAATTGCATTTATTACATCGATAATTGGTCCAGGAAACTCATTCATTCGTCTTTCAGATTATCCGGTATGGATAGGTATTGCACTTTCTACAATACTTGTCCTAACTGCATACGGATCAGTATTCAACACTGTTGGATTAGTCTTGCCAAGATATGGTGTATATCTCTGTATCTTGTTTGGAGTATGGGAATTCCTAATGGGTTTATTCACAATTACTATACCTGAATCCGATATTACTATGCTATCAATTTCTCATTGGGCCATACAGTTAATCGATGCTGTAGTGATGATTGCTTGGAGTGATACTCCTTTGATACAGGAACAGGCTGATGCATTTGGTTTGGAAACTGGAATTTCTTTTTTCTGGCACCCTCCTGTTCATACATTAGGTACGGGAAGTCCATTCATAGCATCTATAATAAGCGTAGTTTTCATACTAACATTTAGCATGGGGATGATTTTGATAGGTCAGTTGATATTTAGAAATAAGGAAATAATGTGATTATTCATGGAAGATGATTTGGCTAGATTTTCTGGTGATTATTCTTCATTATGGCGTTTAGATATAATGCCTCCACTACCTAGGTTGTCTTGGTGGTGGTGGTGGGTCATATTGTTCATCCCTGACCCGGATAATCCATCACGTTCTAGACAATTGATGGTTTTATGGTCTTCAAAAGAGACTCCAGCCATTAGAGTAAACGATCATTGGTGGAAACCTGGTTCAAGGATGAGAGTTGATGAAAATAGAGGACATGTAGTCCCAGGAATGGTTTGTTCTTGGTGGTATGATGGTAAAGAAATGCATGAACCATTGTTGATGAAAGAGTGTAAAATGTTCTCTCTCGATGATAAACACCCCTTATGGCCAATTGAGGGAAATGGTGAAGGTTCAGGTGCAGTAATTCCCTTGGTTGATGATGACTTATCACTTGGCTTAACGAAAGGAAATAAGAAATTTTGGCTTAATCTAACTAGTAGTGAAGCTGCACAGAAAAAAGGTGCTCCTAAATCATTCAAAGCAGAATTAACACCATGGTGGGGTCCACCGAGTAAGTTGACATACAAGAATAATGTTTTCTTTTCTGACATGGGTTATGATATTCTTAGAATTCAAGGAACTAAAGCGTCAATTAAAATTGATAATGAAGATTTCGAAGGAACTGGATACTTCCAAAAAGTCAGTGTTCAGGCACCAACTTCACCATGGTTTTGGGGAATGTTACACTTTGACGATGGTTCTTATTTAGATTGGTTCATGCCACATTTATCCTTCTCATGTCTAAATATGGATGATAAGCCTTGGAAATTGAGAGATATTTTTAGAAATCCAAAGATTGGTTCTGGAATCTTTCATGACGCAAATAGAGATAAAACTGAAGAATTTAAGAACTGTGAAGTAGAGTTAATTGAACCTGTTAACGAAGAAATTCTGACTGACAATGATGGTAATAAGTTACCAAAGTTTAGAGTTCGTTTGTGGAATGAAACAACGAAAATTTCCCTGGAAGTTAGAGCAGCATCCCGTGCTAAATGGACCTTCGATCAACCAACTCGAGCTGGAATGGTTAGTCACCTTACGTACAATGAATATCCTCTTGAATTATTGAGAATTTCGATTTCTGATGAACAGGGTCTTCGAACAAAAAATGATTATTCTTGGATACACGGTAATGCAGAACATTCCTGGGGATTACTTCATTAATAGGTGATAAAATTGAGTGAACTTTTATCCGAATCAAGAGATTCCATTAATGAGGAATTAATCAGAAAGAAATTTTCTTCTATTGGAGACGAAGAGATTCCGATTTGGTTTGGTTCACCTACATCTTTTTCATACGCACCCAGATATATTCTAGCAATAATTATTTTTTCTGTTCATTTTATCTTCTATCGTGTTGCAACTACTGTTTATGCTGAAGGAAGAGATGGCTTTCTCTATATTTTTCTACGTTTTATGGATCAGCTATTCGATCTTGTTGATGTTTTTGCATTTGTCTTTGTGATGCTAATTATAGCGAGAATTAATCATTTTCTTAATATTTCTACATCTAATGTGAAAATTTCTTTTTTCTTAATTATTGTAGGCATAATTCCTTCAATATGGTTTATCACAAACATAATTGATTGGTTTTTACTATTGATTGGAGAAAATGGTTTGAATATACCAGAATGGCTCGATACCTGGTTTTTAGGTTTAGGAATAATTAATTCATCGTTTTTTTTGATTTATTCTGTAATTTCTCAACTTTCTTACTCATATTTGGTTACTGATAAGAATATTTATCTTAAAAGAAAAATACTTTTCTATAATTCATTTACAATTATCGCAATAGATGAAATCGTAAATCTCAAAACTCAAATGACATTTTTCGGTAAAATGCTTGGTTATGGAAATTTATTGTTGATTACCGAGAAAGACTTAGAGGTCAAATCTAATTCAAATATTGAAAGGAACGGAATACAGAAGTTTTTCTACATTTTGAAGTTATTAATTTCATATAAAAGGCAGAGGAAAGAGTTGACCTTGAAGCCTTCCGAATGTTTTTTTGGGGTCAAAAATCCAATGTTAGTTTACCAATTAGCAGATGAAATAATTGATAATAATAATGGTGAAATAGAAATTTAACTTTCCGCATTGTTATTAATGAAAAGGTTTTGAGATAACATTAGAGGGATTCACATGTCCGAAGAAGATATCATTACAATTGCAGCGCAACACATTACTAAAGGAGATTTCATGGGTGCCATGGAAATATTCGAAAATCATGTAAATGATAATCCTAAAGATCCTGCTGGATATCATGGATGGGCTGAAGCTGCAATGTTCGAAATTCAAGAAAATGGTAATTTTGATGAAAAGGGAAATGATAGAATCAATGAAGGAAAAGTCCAATCCTATCTAAGAAAAGCAGCTGGTTTAGAACCAGATAATGCGGAATATCAAGCCGCCTTTGCTAATGCTCTAGTTGAGTTCGATCGAGTACCTATGGCAGTTAGAGAATACAAAAAATTGATTGAATTAGGTAAAAAGATAGAAGATGTCGATGTTTCATTCCATCTCTATGAAGCGGCCAAGCAGTTAATTGATTCAATCGATGTTAAAGTTGGTTATGATCGTAGTGAGCAATTTGCTAGACAATTTATCCCTGTTGCTATAGAATTTGCAATTCTAGGTTTGGGTTTCTCTTCGGTCGAAGAGGCAATGGAATATCTCTCTACAGAGGAATAATTGGAGTGATTCCAATTGACTCGCGGCCGTATAATGGTCGCTTTTGGTTACCATGGTAGTCACTTCCATGGTTCTCAAATCCAACCAGATGTTCCCACTGTCCAAAAGGCAATAGAAACTGCTCTTAGAAAGGTAAGTTGGTGGACGGATGGATGTCTAGAAATGTCAAGTAGAACCGATGCAGGGGTTAGTGTAAGGATGAATCTTGCTTGCATAGATATCCCAATTACTGTTTGGAATGATGTAGAGAAAAAAACCATACTCAAAGTTCTGAATAATAGATTTCCCGAAGGTTTGTGTGCATGGGATTTAGTTAAAGTTGATTCAAATGTTAGAAGTAGAGCTGCTAAGAATAGGACGTATTTATACAGAACAGAATTAATCGAAGAATGGTCTTCTGGAATTGACGAAGAATTATTTAGCAAGGCATGTGATTTAATTATTGGGACACATAATTTTACAAATTTCTGTAAATTAGAAGAGGATAAAAACCCGATTAGAACAATTGATTACTGCAGACCCTGGTATTCTTCAGATGGGAGAATTATTGGGCTATTCATATGCTCAGAGGCTTTTTTATGGAATCAAGTTAGGAGGCTTGCTGCAGCAATAACTGGTGTATCTACAGGTAGAATTAGTTTTGACACATTCAAATCTGCATTAGAAAATCCTGAAATCACGGCCGACTTGGGTAGAGCACCATCAAATGGTCTGATTCTTTGGTCTATTGAACATGAAAACTCAAGTAAAATGGGTTTAGATAGTGAACCCGATACAGAAGATTTCTCTCATCCTCCGGGAAAAAAGCACAAATTCAAGAGGTGGTTATCAATGGCTAAATTGGAAATCGGATTATTTCTAGAGAAAGACTGGGAAAGTTCCCTTAATCAAGAATGATTTCTAATTTGTCTCCATCTTTACAGGGTAGAGATTCTCTCAAAAATGAGCCTGAGATAACTTCTGCTGTTTCGGTATGTCTTGTCAAGTCCGGAATTAGGATTGCGCAATCTATCCAATTTTCATTATCTGAGGAAATTCTTCCAGTAAATGCTGTTGCTCCTCCAAAAGATCTACCATCTCTCTCAAAACCTTTGATTCTCAAAGGTATATGCTTTAATGAAACATCTCCCTCATCTAGACCAGATAAAATTCTTAAATTTTGGTAATCGGATAGGCTAGATTTGCTCATATCGAGATTTAAGGTGCCTGGCCAAGCACCAACTTCGAGCACTTTCTTGAATTGTTCTTGGTAATGAGGTTGAGCCATGAATACATGTGCTCTGCCAAGTCCACTCGACACTTTCCCAGATAGACGCATGGCTCTGCGCCTAATTGTTTATTCAAGAGGATTTTCTCTAGAATATCCTATATCTCAAATTCATCTCCTCTCTTAGAGACTTTCCATCCATTTTTTTCAATAATTTTTCTTTGTGCAGAATCTATATCATTGACTGGATTTGAATGATTTAAGTGTAGGAATGAAATATTGGGGTCCTCATTTCTTTTTGCACCCAATCGTTTGATTGTTTCCTCTATTGTTGGGTGTGGTATTTTCTTAATATCTCTACCTGGTAATTCATCCATACTCCAAAATGTCCCATCAACAAAAGCCTCATCAATTTCTAACATCTTCAGAAATTCTCTAATATTTTTTTTCGAATAGTAATTTAGAGTTTCATTCCATGAATCTTGATCGGGTAAGAAAAGAATTTTTCTCTTCTTTCCTTTGATTAGTATTCCAGCTGTGTCGCCTAACTCGCTTCTATGAGGTATCGGAATGAACTCAAGAGAGAAACCACATCCTTCTTTGGGTTCAAAGGACTTGCCAAATTCCACTGAATGGGTGATAATATTGCCTTCTTCAATCATTAACTTAGTATCGCTTCTATTATCAATAATATCTTTATTACTTTGAGTAAGATAAACGTCTAGATTCTTTAATCCCATCACTGGTTTTCCAAATTGTCCCATTCCTTCAATATGTCCCAGATGTAGATGTGTTATGGAGACAGTTTCTGGTATGAATATGTCATTATGTTCTGGAGTCCAGAACATTAATTGTTCAGATAGATTTTTTGTAACTTCAATAATGTGCTTCGATCCATCATTTCCTTGAATTCCGATAGAAACTGGGAATTTTCTCATTTTTAAATCGTTATGTGCATCTTTACATCTGTTACAAGAGCAGCCTGCTTGTGGTATACCTCCATCTTGAGCAGTACCCAATATTGTAACAATCGCTCCTGAAGTCATTTGAATATCCGTATGGGTACTAATCTTTAACTCGTCGATTAGTAATTATTGTAATCTTATGATAGAAGCAGCAATGAACCTCTACTGTTTGGCTTGTTCATGGCAGTAGACACTTCTTGGATGTCGTTGCGTTATGAGGAGATTAAAAAGCAGGGTCTTGATTGGAATCCACCGACTCTAGAAACTTCTAATGACGCACGATGTATTATCGATGGTAAAGAAACAATAATGTTGTCTGCAAATAATTACCTTAATTTAACTAATCACCGAAAAGTTATCGATGCAATGATTTCAGCTACAAGGAAGTATGGTGCAGGAAGTGGTTCAGTCCGAGCCATCGCTGGAACAATGGATATTCATCTTGAGGCTGAGGAAAAAGTTGCTGAATTTAAGAAAGTTGAATCATCATTAATTTATTCTGCAGGTTATACCGTGAATGTTGGATTAATACCAACTTTAGTAAGAGGTTCAGAAGATATCATCATCAGTGATGAGTTAAATCATGGCTCAATTATTGATGGAGTAAGGTTGACAAAAGCACGTAGAGGCGTTTATTCGCATAATGATATGGGTGAATTAGAAGCAGTTTTGAAGGCTAATGAAGATGCTGAAAGGAAGTTAATTATCACAGATGGAGTTTTTTCTATGGATGGAGACATAGCTCCTTTGGATGAATTGAGTAAGCTAGCAGATGAGTATAACTCAATGGTTTATGTCGATGATTGTCATGGAGAAGGGGTATTGGGAGAAAAGGGTGCTGGGATAGTTGATCATTTCAATCTTCAAGGTAAGGTCGATTTCGAAACAGGTTCTTTTTCTAAAGCACTTGGAGTTCAAGGTGGCATACTAGCAGGGTCAGAAGATGTTAGGAATCACGCACTGAATCATTCTCGTTCATGGTTGTTATCTGGTAGTCAACCTCCAGGGGTTGCGGCTGCTCAAAAAGCCGCTATCGAAGTTCTCATGAGCGAACCCCAACATCATTCAAAACTTTGGGATAATACCGATTATTTCCGCAAAGAACTACAATCACTTGGCTTCGATACTGGTTCTTCCGAAACACCAATTATTCCTATAATGTGTGGGGAATCTATAGTCGCTAAACAATTATCTGATGAACTGAGTAAGAATAATATCATGGCGGGAGCCATAGTTTTCCCAATGGTTGCAAGAGATAAAGCACGAGTAAGAACTCAAATGTCTGCAGGGCTTAGTCGTGATGATTTGGATCAAGTACTCAGAGTACTGGAGAAAATAGGTCCCCGACTTAAACTGATTTGAGGAAATAATATGGTAATAACATCGACTTTAGATGAGCAGGAAATTAACTTAATGATGCTTAGAATCAATTCAGTTCCAATTACTGAGACACTGAAAATGCAGATTATGAGATTAGATAAAGGCGAATGTGAGGCTTTGATAGCTAGAGATACAATGTGGGATGGAATTTTCAAAACATTCCATGGAGGTATTCTTGCAACAATTGCAGATAGTATTACTTGCTGGGCAATTTTAACAGAGATCGGAGCAAATTCTAACGTCGCAACTACCGACTTTAATATTCGATTTTTAAGACCATGTAAGACAGATGTGCGCTGTGTTGCCAAGGTCATCAAGACTGGAAGAACTCTGAGTTTAGCCGAAGCAGAAATTTTTGATATGGATGATAATTTAGTCGCGGTTTCACAAGTAAATTACATTTCATTAGACAACTAATCCAATTCATCAACAGCCTTTTCTAATTCATCAAGATTTTGTTCCGATAAATTATCTTTATCATCATCTTCATAGATTGTTACATCCATTCCATCGAAGGGGTCAAGATCTCTATCAATTCTTTCAATCATCCTCCATCTTGGTGCATATGAAATTTGGATATATAGTGGACCTGGAATAATAAGAATGCTATATCCTATTATTTTCCATACTTCGGGGGTTGAGAAAATAATTGTTATTGTAGATAATAAGAATCCTAAAAATGGTAATGGGTACAAGTACCTTCTTCTTTTTTCAAGTCTTAATGGTGGTTTTTTAAACAATGAAGATGATAAAGCTGATATTGAGCCTAGTACTGCACATAAAAGCAATATTATCAAGCTTTCATTAATCCATTTTTTAATAGTTTCAGAAATATTTTCTGAATTACTGTTTCCTTCATATAATACTGGTAGTAATAGTGTTAAATTTATCATCATCGCATAAACAATTCCAACAAAAAAAGGGTGTGAAAATGATAAAGATTGGCTCAAAAATAACTGACTAATTGAACCCCCTTCAAGCATATGCCTATGTTCATCATCAAACTCGTCGAGGCGGTCTCGCCATCTAGACATGTTTTTTTGTCGGAATACATTGTGTTTGACTATTACGGGTATTTCATGTGAAAAAAATCGAAAATTATATATTTTCGCTATTTTCGTTTTCTAAACTCATTAACGGAGATGTTATCACTTGTCTATATTGGGACAATCTTTTGTGGTACTAGATGACTGATGAAGAAGTGTTATTTTCAATTACAAATAAAAATCTTGATTCGGGACTAAGAGGCATTCCTGTAGGGACTTGTAAAACCTCTTTTGTAGATCCATATGAAGGAGTTCACTACGTTGGCTATCCTGTTGAGGATCTAGTAAATATGGAAGAAGAAGATGTTATATTTTTACTTTTTAATAAGCGTTTACCAACTGAAGAAGAATCTCAAGAGTTCAGAGCAGAATTAACTCAGAGAGGAGAAAATATTCCTACCGGTGCGCTTAGAGTTCTAGAATCACTATCTCCGGGAAGTGGCCACCCTATGGAATGGCTTTCAATCGGAATTATGGCTCTGGGAGCCGCTGAAAAAACCGGAGATACAAGAGCAGATGCAATGAATTTAATTTCAAGAATGCCCGAATTGATGGCTCGAATGTTTCGTTTAAGAAGTGGAGAAAAAGAAAAATTAAAGCCCAGGAGTCCAGAACTTGGATTGGTAGAAAATTTTGTTCATATGATGGGCTTTGAAGGCGACCAAGCACGTGATATTGAGAGAGTATTGCGTTTCTTCTTTATTCTCCATATGGATCATGGAGGAGGCAATCTTTCTACTTTCTCCGGTAAAGCAGTAGCATCTGGTTGGGCGTCTATTTATTCCTCAATTGCTAGTGCAATGAATGCTCTTTCAGGGCCTCTTCACGGACAAGCTAACCAAGCATGTCTTGAATTTGTCAAAAGAATAGGCACCTCTGATCACAAGGAAATTGAAGATTTTGTTCGGACCGAACTCGCTAATCGAAGGAAAATTTTTGGATTTGGACATGGAGTTTTGAGAGCTGAAGACCCAAGAGCTAGATTATTGTTCGAGTTAGGTGACGAAATCTGTCCTGATCATGAATATTTTAAGATTGCTAGAGCATTAAGAGAAGTAATACCTCCAATTCTAAGTGAAATACCAAAGATAAGTAATCCATACCCAAATGTTGACATTGCTAGTGGAAGTTTACTCCATTCAGTTGGCTTTAGATTACCTGAATACTACACCACATTTTTTGGTTGGGCAAGAGTGGCTGGTATCAGTGCTCAAATTCTCGATGAAAGGAATGCAAGAGATGGCCGAGGAACTCCAATTTACAGGCCAAAATATATTCCAAAAAATCAACCTTTGAGAAGGTTAGAATAGTCAAGAAGTTCCATTTCTATGTGACTTTCCAGTACCTCTATGGCCAATTAATCTTGGAGTTTCCCAGGGAAGACTGCAAGAAGAAATTTCTTTGATTAAAGAATCCATTTCTCTTTCCCATAGCCATTTCTTTTTCCAGTTCGAGATAAAATTAATTCTTTCTGAATCTGAAAGTTCATGCCATGGTGATACATCTCTTTTCATTTCTCTAATCACAGATTGATGTTGTTCTATGGGAGTTTGGTCTAGTTCTCTTCTTTGTTCTTCATCCAGTGGTTGTGTAGCTGGTTTAGTCCATCTCGGATATCCTGACTTCAAAGTCACTGTATTTGGAGAAAGATCGTCTGTTAATCCCGTTAGACCTGCATCAAGAAGCATCCTCTCAGAATCAGATTTTGCAGGCCAAACGTAAACTGGATATCCTTTTCTTAATTTTGTCAATCTTTCTAATTTCTTACCTTGTAGACCTACAGAACGTCCCAAACTAATATTACTTTCAATGCCGGTTAAATATTGTAACGAGCAAGGTAGCATTGGTGACTTTTCTATCCTTTGCTTCTCCATTAATCTTGGAAGAGAATTTAGAAGAAAAGATGGAGCAGCAATAATTCGTTGTGAGTGCCAACTACCCCATGATCGAATGTGTGGCCTCAGTCTGCTAAATTTAAGTTTAGAGTTGACTTTTTTTGAAGCAGAAATAATTTTTGGTTCAAATGAATAAATAACAGAACTACTATTAGGGAAATCTATAGGTTCTAAGGCTTCATTTAAAATCTCAATCATTTTCATCATATGTTTTTCTCTTTCATTCCCATTGAACCATCCTCCAGCCTTACCACTAGATGGATGAGGTGATTTTAGCTCAAAGCATGTAAAAGCTCCTTCATCAGTCCATCTTTTTATGAAATCCTTCTTTGCTAATAAATCCTCTATTGGTTCAACATAATCAGGCAATTCATCCAATGTCAAGCATTCAGGATAATCTCCAAACTCAGTTTTGGAATCATGATGGAGGACTAATCTATCATCTTCAGAAAGTCTTAGATCCAATTCTACTCCATCGCATTCTTTCATACCATAAACCAAAGCTTCTACGGTGTTTTCTCTAGGGCGGATCCAGTCTTCTCCGCCCTTATTCATGTACGTTGCGCTATATATCTAATAATTAATTAAGCGTTTTTTCCAAGACTAATCCGCCCCAATGCTAAATAGTCAAAAAGTCAACCGCAACTTAGGTATTACCATGTCAGAGACAGTAGAATTAGACCGAGAATCGAACCCGCAAGAAGTAAGAGGATACGCATTTTATGATTGGGCTAAATCAGCATTTGAAACATCTGTTACTGTGGCAGTACTGCCTGCATGGTATGCTTATCTCTTCTTGAAAGCTAATGGATTAACAACTACAATTGGTTCAATTGAGATGCAAGGAGATGCGGTATGGTCATTTGCAGTGGCAATTGGAACCCTATTTATTGCTATTATTAGTCCATCTCTTGGCGTAATAGCAGATAGAAGAAGAATAAAGATGTGGTGGCTGCGTATTCTAACATATGTCGGTGCCGGATCTACTTTCCTTCTAGCATTTGCACCAATCTTACCAATTGAGGCCCAATGGTTATGGCTAATGGTGTTCTTCATGTTGGCTAATGTGGGACTTAATGGTGCTGGTGTTTTCTACAATGCTTTACTACCTCACATGGGTACTGATGATGAAATGGACAGAATTTCAAATTTAGCATTTGCATATGGTTATCTTGGAGGTGGACTTCTTCTTCTTGTTCACCTTGGAATGGTTTTGACTTTGACTGGAGAATGGGTAATCCCTTTTGTTATGGCATCATCTGGAATTTGGTGGTATGGTTTTGCATTGGTGACTTTCAAATTGGTGCCTGAACCTCCAATAGAAAATGAGATGCCATCTTTAGACTTCATGTCATCAGCAAAATTAGCAATCTCTGAAATCAGAAAAACTCTAGGTGAAATAGAAAAATTCAGGACATTATTCATCTACATGCTAGCATATTTCTTCTTTATCGACGGTATCAACAGCGTGACAGCACTAGGTGGTGTATTTGGCTCCACAGTTCTAGGCATTACTACTGTTGATTTGATTGTAACAATTCTTGCTATACAATTTGTTGCTTGGCCATCAGCATTGGCGTTCACCAGATTAGCAAACAAAGTGGGAACTAAATCTGCATTGAATGTCTCTCTAGTTGGATGGGTAGTCTTATGTTTTGCAGCACTTTCCTTCGCACCTTTGGAATATTCTCAACATTCAGAGTACCAAATTCAAATTGAAGAAAGTTCAGACGGTGAATGGCTTTACACACCTCATGCAAACTTAGGAGATTTTCCTATTGCACAACAAGAGAGTGGTGATGAACAAGAATGGGCTTATGAGAATCTATATGCTCTAGGAATTGTTGAGATTGATGATGACTACACTGATTCAGTGATTTACAAATGGTCTGGTTTTGATGATGATGGTTCACCAATTATTGTAAATTTAGGTACTTTATCTGAAGAAACAATATCTCAATTAATTAACTCATTTGATGATACTAGATTTTCAATAAGTGCAATTTTCATCGATGGACAAGAAACAAATAATGTGGGAATTGATCATCCAACTAATTTAGGCGATGGGAAACTTGATGCCATTCCAAGTACTGTTCGTGACAATGTTTGGGAACCACTTGGACTCACAGTTGGTTTACAATTCCTACTTCTAGGGTGTGCTATGGGGACATTACTAGGTGGGTCTCAAGGTTTGGCAAGGAGTATGTTTGGTCAAATGGTACCTGAAACTCGAAGCGCTGAATTCTTTGGCTTCTTTGGCTTCTTTGGGAAGGTTGCTGCATTTATCGGGCCATTGCTGTATGGATTGATGACTGTAATGTTCGACAGTAGAGTAGGTATCTTATCTATTGCAATGCTAATTCTAATTGGCGCGGTTATGATGAGAATGGTTGACTTAGAACAAGGTCGTGCTGATGCACAAGCTGAAGACGCTAAAAACAGAGGATTAGATAATTGATTATTTGCTAATTCTATCAACTAATAATGAAATCTCCAATAAGATAACCATTGGCCCCCCTACTAAAAACATCGAAACTGGATCTGGTGGGGATAATACTGCACCTAACAATAAAGCGGAAAACCAGATTAAACCTCTATTATCCGTTACAAAATCTCTACTAATTATTCCAGTTCGAAGAAGTAATAATACTGCTAAGGGTGTTTGAAAACTGATTACTGAAGCAAAGAAAAGACCTGTTACAAATCCTAACCATGATTGTAGTTGCCAAGTATTTGTTATACCGACAGCACTAGCATCTTTAGCCAAGAAATCAAGGAGCATCGGTATGAGAACATTATGGGCATAAATTGCTCCAATTATTCCTAGTCCGATTGATGAAAAGAGAACTAATGATAATCTCATTATTTTTGTAGAATATAAGCCATTTTCATTTTTATTAGATTTATTGATGAGTTTTTTTCCATTCCAAGATAGATCAATGATTAATGTTGCAAGAACCAGTCCAATTCCGATTTGTGTAGCGATTCTTAGTCTTAGTAAAATCACTTCCATCGGTTGAATAATAATTAATTCTACATCATCTGGAAGATATCCATTAGCTTGTAAAAACCAGCTAATTATATCTCCAGAAATTGGATAACCTATTCCCAATCCTAAGATGAACATTCCTACTAATAATGTTAATCTTTTTTTTAGATATTTAATCAAATTCACAAATTCGGCCATTGGGATAATGTCCCTCTGGCTGCCATTCATGCTGCTGCGTGGGCGTTTACTTACTGAATACATCGCTTGATGGTTTTTCTATCTCCTGAGAATTATTGAGAGAATGTCACCATCTTTCAGTCTATGATCCAAACCGACTCTTTGCCATTCAAATTTACCACTTGGGCCATTAACTCTTGCATATCTGAATTTTCGAACAAAATCTCTGTGTAATTTCACACAAACATCTCTAACAGTCGATGTATCTTTGATTATTAAAGGCTCAATTAAATCCGCTTCTTGCCCTTGTGGCTTAAGATAAACAGACATGAAGTGTAGATTATCAAAAACAAAATCTTTCATATTTTCTATACCAATTCCAGTTTTTGCAGATACTTCCAAAACGGGCCATCCATGAGGTATCATTTCCATTGTTCTTTGTATATCATCTTCATTTGCTAGGTCAACTTTATTGATTACTACCACTGCATTACTGTAAACTCTATTTCCTGCTAATGTATCTACAATATGGTCATCTGTCACATCAGTTCTAAGAGTCACAGTCGCAGAAACGATTCCAAAACTTCTTACAATTTCTTGAATTTCTTCATGAGTCAAATTTGTTTGTTTTACAGTAGACCTTACTACAATTCCTCCTTTGTTTGACCTAGTGATGAAAACCTGTGGTTTATCCTGATTCAACCTCATTCCTGATCTCCATAATTCTAAATCCAATATATCGAAATGGGATTCTTGAAAGGGATCAAGAACATATAGAACCATATCTGCTCCTCTGATTACATTGAGTATTTCTTTTCCTCTTCCTTTACCTTCCGCTGCACCCTTAATCAAACCAGGTAAGTCTAGAATTTGTATTTTGGCACCTTTATGTTCCATTAAACCAGGAATACAAGTTAGTGTAGTAAATGCGAAATTACCTACTTCTGACTCTACTTCTGTCAACTGAGAAATAAGACTTGATTTTCCTACACTAGGAAACCCCACTAGAGCAACAGAAGCATCTCCTGATTTTTTCACTTCAAATCCAGGCCCTCCTCCACTCGCTTTCGCGTGAGCCTGAGCCTTTTCTTTACGAGCTCTTAATGCTGCAATTTTAGCCTTTAATTTACCAATATGTGCATTTGTAGCCTTATTTTTTTGTGTTTTCCCAATTTCTTCTTCCAGAGATTTGATTTGTTCATCGATTGTAGCCATGACTTAACCCCCTATCGCAACCGATGCTCGTGTCACTGGCCTAGTCATCTATTCTTCAATTGAATGCCTAACCGATAGTTCATTGTACACTTCTCTCTGCCTAGACCCGGGGTGCGGAGATGGCAGACGTGATTCTGAACTTAATCCATCTTCCTAATTTCCAAAAATTAGTTTCTATGCCTCTCAAAGAATTATTTGAAAAAGTACAGGATGGTTCTCTAAGAACATATCGTCCGAAATTAGATTCTAGATTCCATCGAGATTTTGAAGTTGATTTAGAAGGCGACATAATGGAATGGTATGATAATAATCTAGATACAATTTTATCTGAATCCATATATTCTCAGGAAATCAGTCACTCGGATAAGGCAGAGATATCTATCTTACTAGCGAAATGGTGTTCCTTTTCTGAGTGGCGTTGTTGGGAAGCTCGTCTTTTTCTATACGTTGAACCTTCGTTAAATTATACTATTTCGAATACTAATGATTTCCTGAATTTTTCATTATGGAATAATTTCCATTCATGTTTATCAAAAACCGATAAGAAATCTTATTCGGAATCTGTTGTTCTTGATTGGATGAAAAGGAGGGAGGAATTAGGAGAAACGATGGAACCCTCGGAAGACCCACGTATTTTACCGACCATGAACTCTCATAGTAACTCTAGTGAATTATTACATATTTTTCTAAATAATTTTGATTCTGAGGATGTTGGTTTACTGATAGGTCGTGAATATCTAGAGTATGAATCTTGGACGCTGAATGGAAATTTTTTGTATGAAGGGGGTACGGTGAACGATGACTAAATTGCCTTTAATTCCTCCACCACCTCTCGACTCTATGGATGATAGTTTTGTCGTTTTAGGGCGTTTTCAACCATTTCATAAGGGTCATGCAGCAATGATAAAATCAGCTGAAGATTATCGCTCTGAAAATTATCCTAACTTAAATTTAGTTATAGCTATAGGTTCTTCTAACCGTCCCCAAACATTACAGAATCCTTGGTCATATAACGAGAGAGCGGAGATGATTTATTCATGGTTGCGTAATGAAGAAAATATTGATGCTAAAATTGTATCAATCCCAGATATTGACGATCCTCCTAATTGGGTGAGTCATGCTGAGGCCTATCATGGTCATTCCGGCGTATTCTTTAGTAGTGATGATTCTTCATGTAAATTATACCAAGATTCTGGATGGATTACCGTATCAACGCCTTTGGTTGATAGAAGTAGATTTGAAGGTTGGAGGGTTCGTGAAACTGCTAGGATGCTCTCAACAATAAATGATGAAGAGGCAATAAGAATGGTATTGGGTGAATCTCTGCCCCAATCAGTTATCGATTATTTAATTTCTAATGACTCACTCAAAAGATTGGCCTTCTTGGGTGAAGGTGGTGAACCAGTTGGATAATCTATACTAAATCGTCCGGGCTGAATTCACAATATCCTTCGCATGTATCAATAACTGTTCCTTCTGAAAGATAGTTAAATGCCATTTCTCTCGCAATTGGAAGCACTCCAATAGCATCATGTGCCGGATGTGGCTCTTCTCCATACTCATTTCCTACGGGGGCTTGTAAATATCCTCCGTCAAAGAAGACTCCTACCGAGCCTGAATGACCCTCTCCAACGATTGTGAGCCCATAAGGACTAATTGTTGACGAATTTAGTAAGGCAATATCTCCAGTCCTCATCATTCTGGCGGATGAAATATTTGAAATTTGTAAATCTGAAATTGAAAATAACGTCATTAATTCAAACGGTTCAATTTGGTCACCATAACCTTCTTTTCTTAAACTTAAAAATGTGTCAGTTTCAGTAGAATCCCATAGAGATTGCATTATTGACATAGCTACTGCCCTGTCTAATTGATTATCATATCCATATTCGCTGGCAAAAACAAAATAGAATTTATCATATTGCGTACATCTCTCAATTATATGTGAAAATGATGAACCACCAGCCCACAAAACTCCTCTATTCAAATCTGGCGATAGCCCGATAATCGATGGTCCTCTCAATGCTCCATTTGAGTAACCAGTGTATGTTGGATTTGTGGTATCAATTAATTTTTCATTTCCATCTTCATAGTAGAATTCAGGCAAATCTGAGCAGATTCCCATGAAAGTTTTAATCATTACAACCTGATTAATCATCGCTTGTTCAAGCCTTTCAGCTTGATGTTGAAAGTAGTGCATATTCAGAACTGCATATTCAATGCTAGCGAAATCATCATCAGCCCATCCATAGAAACTTGTTCCTAGCATTGCCGCATTATTTTCATTTGCCCAACCACTAAGTCCGTCGGTGTTACCATTTCCAAGGAAACCATGACCCCAGATTATCATATCCGCTGGCTCTTGTGTTGTTACTGCTGAGTATGGAATAACTAACCAAAATGGTATTTCTCTATTTTCAACGAAAACAGGCGTTCTGTCCTCCACCGAAGCTCTTCGGATAAGTGCTGGTGGGAAGAAAGATTCTGTGTATTGAGGAGCGGTAAAAGTTCCAGTGATTAACCAATGACTAATGTTCCCATCTTTTGTTTTCATTTCATTATTTTCTATGGTACAGCTTATTCCATCTCCAGTTCTTTCTAATGCATCATTTCTCATAGAAATAATTGGTCCTATCATAGATTCAGTAGATGATGTATGAAAACTCCAAGCGGTTTGTAATTGATTAATCGAGATATCTGTGTTTGATTCAATCCAAGAAAATAAGTTTTGAAATTCAGCTCTCCTATTTTCTATGTCTGGTGATGAAGTAGTAATCTGATCTCTCAATGCAGCAAATCCATCAGGAGTCGGAACCAGCTCTCCATTTTGGTCTACTAATCCTGAAATTATTACTACATAAGGGGTATTATGTTGTAAGGCTTTAATCGTCCTAATGTGAAGTATTGTTGGTTGGTCGATCTCGGATCTTATGTCTAGCTCAACCCAATGTGGGATTAATTCTCCTGTTAACTTGTTCATTAGAACTGTTGAGTGCCCACTTTCAAGACTCTTTGCAATGCTATACTGACCGGCTAAATCAGAAACATCAGGTTCTATCGTAAATGCTGTCATTATTTGTGTATTCGGACTCGCCCCATCCATTTGGTTCAAAATAGGAATTTCTATTGGATTGACGGTACCAGAGCCTGGTATTGTATTGGAAGAATAATGTATTCTTTTACCCGTAACTGTGTTCGATTCATCTACTAGAAATACGTCAGATGGAAAAGGTAGCATACAGTGAATTGAGTTAGTATTATCACATCCATCAACATGCGTAATCTGAAGAATATCTTCTGGTTCTTCAAAAATACAACTGTCATCATTTACAGTAGCATTCTCATCGTAATTCACAGCATTAACATCAGTACAACCCAAATTATCAAAAAACTCTTCGACAATTTCTTCATTTGTTCCTGTGCATCCAGAGAGTACCATCGAGACACACAACAATACGACGATTATCCTATTCATAGAATGACGAGTTAAAGAAAGGCTATCAATATTAGTTATCCGAAACTATAACTTTCACAGGCCTTAAAACACGATCATGAAACATATACCCCTCTTCTACAATTTCAACTACAGAACCAGATTCTTTCCCTTCTGGGGTGGGTATCACAGCTATGGCCTCCATGAATGAAGGATCGAATAATTTGTCCAGTGCCTCAATCTTTTGTACACCCTCATTTTCTAATGTACTTCTCAATGATTTTAGCGTCATATTAACGCCTTCAATAAATTTTTCCGATTCATTATCTTCAATTGAAATTGCTTTCTCCAAATTATCAAGAACTGGTAGAATTTTCGATGCTAGATTCATGCTTGAAAATTTAACCAATGTATTTCTCTCTCTTGCATATCTCTGCCTAAGGTTCACTATTTCTGCAGTGGAATATTGCTTTTCTTTTTCTAGCTCTTGAATTTTTTCTTCAAGGGTTTTCATTGGGTCAATAATCTCACTTTCTTCCGATTTTTCTTCCTCGGAAACATTCTCAGTGACTTCATCCACCTCGTCGGTCATGATACTTGGTTTCAATCATCCTTCAAGAATCCAATGGTCCTGGTCACTCAAGATAGAAGTATTCACCAGCAATTTTCTGCTCTCTATCTTTACGACTATCTGGTTTATTGATACGTGGCCTATGTGACTCATGATCTCTTCTAAATGTCACATTGACATCTTTTAGGAATTTATTCATGCCTTTTCTAAGATTTAGCGGACCTACTGCATTGCCAGTTTTCCCTCCTTCACCATCGAAAACCAATAATGAGTCACTAACAATATCAATAAAATAAATGTCATGATCAATTACCATAGCGGCTTTTTCATTACTTTCCATGGTTCTTCTGATAGCTTTAGCAGCCTCCATCCTAGCATTCGCATCAAGATGAGCACTTGGCTCATCCAGAAGATAAAGGTCAGCATCTTTACCTAAACAAATTACTATACTGACAGCTTGTAATTCCCCCCCTGAAAGTTTCTTCGCCCTTAACTCCAATAATTGATCAACTTGCAAAGGCCTAACTACTTGGGTATGGAACTCACCTGTCCTCCATTTATGTCCCAATTCCGTGTTTAACCAGTCCTCGACAGTTCCTTCGAAATCGGTATTCACATGTTGAGGCTTGTACGATACTACAGCTTCCATTGTACACCAGCCCTGGTCTGGCTCCATTTCTCCTGCAATCATTTTCACCATGGTAGTCTTTCCGGTTGCATTTGGCCCTACTACACCAACAACTTCCGCGCTTCTGACCATTCCTTCACCTGTCTTTAGGTGAAAGTTACCCAGAGTTTTTTCCATGTCTCCCCATTTTAGAATCGGTAAACCTACTTCCTCACCTCTAACTCTGCCTCTTAAGAATTGTATAGGCTTATCTCTAATTCTAACATTTTCTTCATTCAAGAAACCTTCTAGATATGCGTTTATTGCACTCCTAGTCGAGCGTGCTGGAGTGAATATCCCAAAAGCAGCTCTCTCTCCATAGACTATGTGTAGTAAATCACATAGAACATCAAGAATAGCTAAGTCATGTTCAACGACAATTACTCTCTTTCCTTTCTCTGCTAAATTTTGGATTATCTTAACCATCCTCATTCTTTCATGAATATCTAGGTAAGATGAAGGCTCGTCAAAGAAATAAACTTCAGCCTCTTTCAACATTGTAGCACATATTGCAACCCTTTGTAACTCACCACCTGAAAGTTGTCCGATATTTCTATCTAAGATATGATCTATCGCTAGTAATGTAGAATAATCATTCAATTCACCTCTTTCATCAACTTTTTCTAGTAATTCTCTAGCTTTCCCATCAAATATTTTAGGTAATTTATCGATATATTGTGGTTTCACAGCAATTCTCACTCCATCATCAGCAACTAATTGCAGATAATCTCTCAACTCTCCTCTCGGAAATGACTCGATAATATCTTTCCATTCAGCAGAATTAATTGTCCAGTCGCCTAAGTTCGGTTGTATTGAACCTGATAGTAGATTTATCGCCGTAGATTTCCCCATTCCATTAGGGCCTAATATCCCGACAACTTGCTTTTCTCTTGGTGCAGGAAGCCTGAATAATCGAAATCCATTTTGATCATATCGATGAGTCATCTCTCCTTCTAATTCCTCAGGTAAATTTGTAATTATTAGAGAGTCAAATGGGCATTTATTTACACAAATTCCACAACCAATACACAGTGGTTCAGAGATTATTGGTTTTCCACTGTCATCATCGAGGATAATACATTCAATTCCATTTCTTACAGGAGGGCAAAAAACCCAGCACTCAGCATTACATTTTTCTGGGCTACACCTGTCTTCAAGAAGTACTGCAACCCTCATGTTTTCATCTCCCAAGTATTTCACTCAATATATCTTCTATCATTTGGCCTAATTTTGGCCATTTTTATTCATAATGCAAAGAAACGAAATCTTACGTATATGTACGCTGCTAAACCAATCTTTTCAGTTTTTGACAATTGTGTTCTTTCGGAAAACACATCTCCATCATTTTTCTCTATCTTCTTCATAATTGAGTGATAAAAAGTAGTCATTGCTGCAGGTGAATATCTACTGGATTTATCTAAGAGAGGGAATAATTTCATTCCTCTTTCCCTATACTTATCTGCTCTTTTGATATATTCTTTTACGAATGGTTTCCATCCAGGATGATTTAGAATTTCTTTTCTATTTTTCAGGTCTTGCTCTGATATCCCAAATCTCCTTAAGTCTTCAATTGGAAGATATATCCTATCTCTTTCAATATCTTCTGCAACATCTCTTAGAATATTTGTTAATTGCATATAAATTCCCCATGATTCAGCATATTCTCTAGCTTTTTTATCGTCATACCCATATATCTCGATACATACAAGACCTACCGTTGAAGCAACTTTATAACAATAAGAATACAGATCTTCAAAGGTTTCATACCTATTTCTGTGGAAATCTTCTTCCATTCCACTAATCATATCGTCTAGTAATTGTCTTGAAATACCATATTTATTCACAGTATCTTTCAATGCTATGAATATAGGGTCAGTCGATGTTAAGTTTCCATATGCAGTAGATAATTTCTTCCTGTAGTAAAATAATTGAGACATTTTGTCGTTGTAAGATGACCTGTCTAATACAGGAACTCCATCAATTAATCTCTCGATTTTAGTTCTATAATCTATGGATTCTTGATTATTTTCCGAACCGCCAGGGAAATAATCTACATAGTCTCCATCTGCTATGTCGTCAGCCCTTCGGCAGAATGCATAATAGGCCATAATCGACCTTCTTTCCTGTTCTGGAAGGTATTTGAATGAATGGTAAAAATTTCCTGCTTCCCTTCTTGTCAATTCTTCACAATAGTCATATGCAGACTGAATAATATCTTCAGGTAGCCTATTTTCCGACCATAATGCTGCATCGATATGAGAAAATGGATTAACTAATTCACCTCTAGAACCAATTACTCCCATGAATAATGCACTTTCTCTCAAAGTTTCTAAGGCTGTGATACTAATTGCATGTACGGCTTCTTTAGTTACATTAACTGCATTACGAACTTTTTCAATTGGTATCGAATTATTTTCTTCTCCAATTAGTGAAATAGTGTTACCTAGGTCATACACCACCTCTGGTTCCGAATCACTAATCTGTCTTCCCGACATGCTATTTCGAACTCCACCCCTGTTGATTTACACTTGAACTTCACGCAGGAATGTACAAACTTTGAATCATCATTTTTTTATTTTTTTAGGATTAGTTCCAGTTATCGATAACAAAAAGGCTCTTCTCATTATTTTCTTAATCTCATCTCTCATAACCTTAATTCTATTTTCAGAGTCTAGAATATTTTCTTCACGTAGTAGTTGTAATGTTCTCTGCCCTATCAGCACAGGTAATAGGCATGACAGGCGCAGTCTAAATTGTCTCTTTGGTAACATTTTGATATATTCAACAGCATCATCAAGATAATTTTCAGCCAAGTCTAGATATGAATCAAATAATGGCCTAAACCTTTCAATATTATCTGATTCAAGTAATTCCTCGGCACTCATTCCAATATCGTGAAGTGCTTGATTTGGGATGTAACATCTCCCCATCCGTAAATCCTCAGGCAAATCTCTCAAAATATTGATTAATTGTAAAGATTTACCGAAATTTACAGCCCTTTCGAATAATATATCTTTTTTATCATCCGTAATCGAGAGTAGATGATTCAACGACATATGAGTCCAAAATTCACCTACACTACCTGCAACTCGATAAGTGTAGTCATCTAATTCATTGTCATTGGTTAATGCAACAATCTTGTCTCCTGATGCATCAGTGAATCTTTCTAAATCTAATATTTGTCCACTAATTATTATATCAAGTAATTTCCTTATTTCCTTCCTGTCCGATTCAGTCAATGTTTCAGATTTTTCCAAATAATTAATTGGTATCACTGCATCGTTGAGTAATCTTGCTTCCGCAGCATCTTCTTGTATTGCTGCTAAATCAGAGAAATCTGGTAGGGGGCTATTTTTATCTTGTATTCTTTGGTTATATTGCTTCAGTAATTTGAGTAATATCTTATTATCGCCCACCTTGGAGTCAGCAATGGTGTCCGATAATCGAGGAAGTATATATCCCAAACCGATTTGTTTACGAATTTTTTTAGGCAGAACTTTCAAACTTAGGTAAAATGATCTTGAAGTTCCTTTTAGTAGGATATCTATTTTTTCCTCAGACTCACCATCTGTTGGGTTGCCCATATCCATGAGTATGTGAATGCGTCATACATCTAAGTCTCTCGCATCCGGATTTATCTTAATCCTGTATCTTTCAATGCCGTTACCAGTACATTTCCAATTTCAGAAGGATCTCTAGCAACATAAATTCCAGCATTTTCAAAAGCTTTAAATTTCTCTGCAGCTGTCCCTTTTCCTCCAGAAATTATTGCTCCTGCATGCCCCATCCTTTTACCAGGTGGTGCAGTAGAACCTGCAACAAAGCCAACAATTGGTTTTGTCATATTTTTCGATGCCCAATCTGCAGCTTCTTCTTCAGCCGAGCCCCCTATTTCTCCAATCATGACTACTGCTACTGTTTGCGGATCGTTTTCAAATGCTTCAAGACAATCAATGAATCCAGTACCATTTACTGGATCTCCTCCAATTCCTACACAAGTCGATTGTCCTTCTCCAACACTCATTGTCTGAGCCACTGCCTCGTAGGTTAGAGTTCCCGACTTAGATACGATACCGATTCTACCTTTTGCATGTATGAAGCCTGGCATTATGCCAACTTTACATCCTCCTGATTCACCCGGAGTAATTATTCCAGGGCAATTTGGACCTATTAGTCTAACATTTGAATAACTATTTACCCTTGCTACGGCTTTAATCATATCCAAAATGGGAATGCCTTCTGTTATACAGACAACTAACCCTCCACCTTTGCCATGGAATGCATCTGCAGCTTCTATTATTGCCGCAGCAGCAAACTTTGCAGGAACATAAATTACACTAACATCTGCCTCGGTTTTTTCGAGAGCTTCGGCTACTGTATTGAATACAGGGACCTTTTTGTTTGGTAATTCGACAAATTGTCCTCCTTTTCCAGGAGTAACTCCACCAACTACATTGGTGTTGTATTCATCCATCTTCGTTCCATGAAATGTACCCTGTTTTCCTGTTATTCCTTGAATAAGAACCCTACTTTCTTCATGAATCCAAATCGACATATTACTGTTCACCTCTTGTTAGACTGACAATCTTTTCAGCGCCTTCAGCAAGTGTGTCTGCTGTATGGACATTCAAATCACAATTATCTAGTACTTCCTTTCCTTTTTGGTGATTGGTTCCAGAGAATCTAACTACTAACGGAACCTCTAATCCAAGCTCATTAGATGCTTCAATAACACTTCTGGCTACCATATCGCATTGAATAATTCCACCGAAAATATTTACCAATATTCCCTCCACATTTTCATCCTCAAGTATTATTCCAAAAGCAGTGGTTATTGAATCTCTAGTTGCTCCTCCTCCAATATCAAGAAAATTTGCTGGCTCTCCTCCGTACAGTTTTATCACATCCATAGAAGCCATTGCAAGACCAGCACCATTAACTAAACAACCAATATTGCCATCTAGTTTGACATATGAAAGTCCGTGATTATGAGCTCTAGTTTCAACTTCTTCCTCTTCGGAAAAATCTCTCATTTCATCTCTCCAAGAGTGCCTGAATGATGCATTGTCGTCAAAACTAACCTTTGCATCTAATGCTATCATATCTCCCGATTCAGACTTCACCAGTGGATTTATTTCGATCATAGAGCAGTCTTTTTCAACAAACATTTTTGCTAGAGACATTAGCATTGAAACTAATTCTTGTTTTGAAAACCCCTCAAGCCCTAAGTTATCTGCCATCTTGGAAGCATCATTTTTGTCCAATCCATGTACAGGGTGAGTCCAAATTTTGTGAATTGCTTCAGGAGTATTTTCCGCAACTTCTTCAATATCTACTCCACCTTCTGTCGATGCCATGATGAGTATTGATTTTGCTTCTCTATCAACTAGAAGGGCTAAGTAGTATTCATGTGCAATTGAGCACCCGGCCTCAATGTATAAATTATTTACAATTTTTCCACTACTTCCGGTCTGCTTGGTAACAAGTCTTCTACCGATTATATTCTTTGCAAAAATCTCAACATCAGCCTTAGATTTGGCAATTTTCACTCCTCCTTCCATTACTAAGTCATTCGTTTCAGCGTCGTAGAGGATGCCTTTACCTCTGCCTCCGGCATGAATTTGTGATTTCACAGCTACTACTTTTGAGCTCAATGAGTCATAAGCATTCAGGGCTTCATCTACCGTTTTACAATGTACTCCATCCTGTACTTTGACTCCTGCATTTTTGAACAGAGCCTTACCTTGATACTCGTGAATATTCATGTCTCTCATACTCGCGAGTGGAAGAGGCTCTTTGAACGATGCGCCTAACGATGTTCAAATCTTGAGCACGAAGTGCTGAAATCTACAGTCAATTCCGCTATGGCATGGATGTTGTTGTTCTGGCAGGTGGTTTTGGAACGAGGTTAAGGCCCTGGACCGAAGGTAGAGCCAAGCCATTACTCCCGGTTTTGGATAAAACTCTACTAGAAAGGGTTGTGGAATGTGTTCCTTTAGACATGATTGACAGAGTAGTTATTGCGGCTGGATACAGTGTCGATGAAATGCAAACTTTCTTTGATTCATCAGAACTACCTTTCGAAGTTATAATTTCAATAGAAGATGAGCCCTTAGGGACTGGAGGAGCGATTTCAAAATCGTATCAACATCTGAAAGGAGAAGGGCCAGTGTTAATCTTAAATGGAGATTTGGTTTCAAGTGTTAATGTAAGTGATTTATTGAATCATCACAATGAAAAGAACGCTTTAGCAACTCTATCTCTATGGCATGTTGATGACCCTAGTAGATTTGGAGTATGTGGATTAGATAAATCTGGTATGATAACTAAGTTCCAAGAAAAACCAGAGCCAGGGACAGAGTTCTCTAATCTAATTAATGCCGGATGCTATCTTATTGAAAGAGAGGTTCTTGCATCTCTTTCATCAGAGAGACATAGTATGGAAAGAACTGTATTTCCAGAGATTGCAAAAACTGGTAAAATGGCGGGCTTAGAATTCAAAGGTTATTTTGTCGATGCCGGAACTCCTCTTTCATTCATTGAAGCGACACAAGTTTGTATTTCTAATCAGAGATTTACGATTGGCTTTTCGGATGGAGATAATTGGTTCTACGACAGAGATTTCCATTCATTGTCTCAGATTTCAGGCTCATCAATATCTAGTGGAGTTATGATAGGGGAGAGTTGTGAAATAATAGATTGCGTAATTCTTTCGGGTGCGGTAATTGGGGATAATTGTAAGCTAACAAGGTGTTTGATAGGACAATCTTCTACAATCAATAGCAGTTCTGAAATTTCTGATAGGGTCATAGGTCATAACGAAATTGTCTAATCCCTCCGTCATCATCATATCATCATCATACATCGCAGTATCATGAATGACGCCCTAATCGTTGTCAATTTCAAGACTTATCAAGAAGCACATGGAGTTGCAGCAGAAGAATTAGCTAAGATAATGCAGCAAATAGAAACAGATGCCAGAATGGTTGCTGTGGTTTCTGCTTTTGATTTATCTTCCGTTGTTTCAGCCGCACCTAATCTTGAAGTATGGACTCAACATTTAGATCCAATCGGCTTTGGTTCTAATACTGGCTGGTTACATCCTGAGACTGCAAAGGCTAGAGGTGCCAGTGGTACTCTGATTAACCATGCAGAACATAAAGTATCAATAGAACATATTGCTATGCTATTAGACACTATTCCAGAGAATTTCACTGTTTGTGCTTGTGCTGCCGATATTGAAGAAGCCAGAGCATTATCAGCTCTGGAGCCAGATTTTGTGGCTGTCGAGCCTCCCGAACTTATTGGAGGAGAGATTTCTGTTACCACTGCAGATCCAGAAATTGTTAGTGGTACTGCGATTGCCATCCGTGAAGTAAGTCAGAGTGTGGGAATTCTTTGTGGTGCTGGAGTAAAAAACGGAGATGATGTTTCCATGGCAATAAGTCTAGGGACTTCAGGAGTGCTTTTAGCAAGCGGTGTGACGAAAGTAAAAGATCCTCACTTTGCTCTGATTGATTTAGTTTCTAAAATCTAAACTAATTTCATTTAGATTAGTAAATGAGTATGGAATGAGAAAATCACTGTTTTGCTCTCTTCCTAGATGCTTTTCGGCGACGAAGTTTCTTCTTCCGCCATTTCCAGCGTTGGTTTCCTTGCTTCTTCCAGGCACGTGAACCTCGCTTCATGCAGCCCGCCGACCTACTGCCCCTATATGAGCGATTTGTATTGTAAGGACTAACTTCGTGCCAGGGAAAAATAATCTTTAGTGGTGGGCGATACAGGATTCGAACCCATGTCATCGGCTTAGAAGGCCGATATGATATCCAGACTACACCAATCGCCCGTGGGCTGACGCGGAAGTATCTCTTTGATGAACCCTACACATCAAATGTCTTCCTCAAGGAGGCTACCTACAGCGTCTTCTAACACCTCTTGCATTTGATTAACATCGTCTCCAGCACTGTAATTTATTTCTCCATCATCCAATATATCGGTACGGATGTCTTTGACAGATCTTCCAGTTTTTTTTGCAATTTCCTTCTTATTTCGAAGGTTTCTTCTTCTCAAAGCAAAAATACTAATGATTGCTGCAGAGCATCTAAGAATAATTTCTAATATTGTTATTAAGAATAGACTACTGACGAAGGAAGTTGCAATTTCATTTAGGCCGTTAAATAACTCCTCAATTTCTGAAATTTGAACTTGTGCATCCCCTACAAGGAATACACCTAAAACACCAAATGGTAGCATTTTTGCTACATCTCTTGACAAATCTTCTGTCCAGTAAGAGAGAATTCTTACAGCCCCGACTACAGATGTCGCAATTAGAGCATTTCTGGTATGGTCCGCATCTGGAGAAAGCAATGTCAAGATTATTGCTAATACTAGAGTCCAGAATGTAATTAATATAGGCACAACAACAATAAATTGTACAACAAAAATCATTGTTCTAGAATATCCTTTCAATCTTCCAGATAGACTATCTGAATATTGATTAAGATTTAGAGTAATTAAATCTCTTTTAGCCAATGCCCTGTAAAAAATAAATACAAATACTGAGTAAATTGAAATTGCAATTATCGCGCCAAGAGTGGGGTATGATTCTTCGACAATTAATTTTAGTAAACTTTCAATCTCTGATATGCTTCTGGGTATTTCCACAAGTTACCGTATCAGTATGTCATATTATGATTGTTGCCTCATGATTTGAATGGCTTGGCACATTTGGGGCATCTAGCTGGCATGGAAACTCTTTTCCTTTCCCAAGTATAACCACAATCACCACATATCCATTGCCTTTCTGGTAATTTTTCTAGAACTCTCTCCCGCATTTCTTGCAATACTAATGATTCACTCAGTTTTGGAGGGGGTGCAATTTCTCTAACCAAATTTGCATGAATATCTCCATGATCTAGTAACCCTGATGCATGAAGGAGTTCATGAGCCAAGGTGTGGTTATACAGCGAGATATCTCTATTTAATATAGGATTTAATCCTATAGTTACAGGTCCACATGATAATCTTAATTTTCTTCTTCGGAATAACTCATTAGCATTATACTCGAACCTAGTCATCCCCAGTCTTGAATCATCTTCTTCTATCCAAGACATTGTCAAATTTTTACCTAGAAATTTTAGGAATGGAGCTTCATTTTTACTTAATTTCTGTTTTAGTAACTCAATCATTTCATCCGGAAATTTCGGTTGTGACGGCAATTGATTTTCCCCCAATCGGTCTCCCGTGGCTCCATTCATACCCTTGCCTGCTCCATTTCCCTTAAATGGGCGTCGTAAGTCGGATGCTTACTGGGCGTGTGGCGCAGCCTGGAAGCGCGCTTCTTTGGCTAAGAAGAGGCCCCGAGTTCAAATCTCGGCTCGTCCACCATCTCAAGATATTTTCAATATCGCTTGGATATTGTACATGTATCGATTCTTTATATCTGATCAATTTACGAATATTCATTTGTATTATTTTCTTATAAGATACTGAACAAATATAATAAATTAAGTATAAGAAAAATACTATTTTTTATACATATGTTCAAAATTACTCAAATATATTGTTATTTAATGATATATGAAGGTCAATATTTCATCAATCGAACAAATAATAAACCTAGCCGTTGGACGAGCGTTTATGGTGGATAAAGCAAAACTGGAATAC